>JADMIO011222175.1_pt1 | contig 35676 bp, 22 predicted proteins | sample 8958161 | NCBI WGS metagenome assembly JADMIO01 (sample SAMN16585339, study PRJNA669376) | soil metagenome | isolation source: Crop rotation soil | place: USA: Cullars Rotation, Alabama | collected 2011
ACCGATAAGGGTCATCCCATTCTTCAGGCTGATCCAAATAGAGGCCGCGCTTCCACCGCTTTTCCAGGTCGAACGGCGTCATTGCGTTTGTTAATCGATCTACAATTGGCGAGCCGCTCTCCACTCCCAGGTTGGTCAACAGCCGGGTCAGGGCAAACGATGCGCGGCGAAACGTTCGTTTCAGATTGGCTTGCTTGTCCTGGGCAAATTCCCATGGCAGGAACTGGCATAAAAAAACCGAATCATCGTCCGTTTCCGCCAGCAACCCGTCCCCAAGCGGTCGCGCACCAGCGTCCACCAACCAGTAATCCCGAGGATCACGGTTGTGCAAGTCAGCCGGACCGATTCCTTCCATGGGAGAACCAAGTTTGGCTGGCTCGAACCAGGTGGCGATGTGCTCCGCTCTCCGAAACCGGATGCGCGGCGAAACCAATCTGTCCATCTCATCCTGATTGAGGCCGAGTGCCACCAACTTTCCACCGCCTTTCTGCCACGCATCAATATCTGCATTGCTTTCGACGATGCTGGTGCTGCCGTTCGGCCCCACAATGAGCAAGTCAGTCTTCGAAAGCTTCCCACCGTGGTATTTCCCAAATGCGAATCCTGCCGCTTCCAAAAACTTTCTCCCCTCAGGATCACCGGCGTAAAAAGCCTGCCGCACGGGCGCGGGCTTCCAACCGGCCACATAGCTCAGCAAATTCCGAGTCAATGCATCGGCTGCCGGCTCGTTCTCGGTGCGTCCCGTCAGGTCCAATTGCGAAAAGAGGATCAATCCTTTGCCCTCGCGATACTCGAGCAACGGGCTGTACTGCAGGCTGTATCCGCCCTCCAAAATGGGCAGAAAATCGCCTCGAGCTGGTTTTTCGATCAGCACAGAAGCGACGTTCCCCCAGTTTCCGCAACGCCAAAGCTTCGTCACAGGAATGCTGCACCAATTGACCGTTGGCCCATAGCGCGGCCGCAAAGTGTAGTCCAATCGCGGCGGAAGCAGGGTTGCTGCCCCTCGCCAATCCCGACATTCCGCTTTGCCAATTCCCGCAAGCAGTGGATGCTCCGGCACCCGCGGAAATACGTTTCTCAAGCCATATTCGGCCACGCGGAATCCCAATCTCTTTTCAAGCACTTCGGCTGTTTGCTCGAATACTATTACCTTCAACCCTTTCCTGACGCGCCCGAGGTCCGGCGCTTTTCCTTCCACCGTAAGCGCTTCCTTCCCAATGACGACAGTCTCGAAGGACGCCAGGTCGCTGGTTGATTCGATTAGCTCAAACTTGGCCCCGAGCCTTTTCAAGTGGGTCGCTGTCTGGCCCTTTGGATCAAATAGCCCGATGCGCGCAGGAATTCGCTTGGACTTAGGCTGTGGCAAGACTTGAACGGTGAAGATATCTCTTAGGATTTCGCCTGTGTCGAATCGAACCTGAGCTTTAATCTCATATTGTCCCGCGGCTAAGTCTTTGGGCACCGTGATATTCAGAGGCATGTGGTACTGGCTTCCTGTTTGCAGCGTGAACTCACCCTCTCCCAGTTGGAGCGAGGAGGAGGGACCAAATCTCCATATCACCTTGCCAGATACCGTTTCTCTCGAATTGTTGATGACGATCAATTGCTTCTCCATCTTTTCGCCGGCGATGTACAAATGATCCTTGCTCGTGAAATGTTGTGCTTTCCCAGCGATCCACGCCAGGAGCGGTCCATTGTTGCGCAGCAACGCGGTGGCCGCCACTGTGGGAGCCCAATCGGAGCGCTCGAATGCCAGATCCATACGTTCATACTGCTGGTCAATGTAATCCGGGCTGAAACCCGGGCGTTGCAGGTTCTGCCAGTCCACCTTCAACTCCTTCCTGCCGCGCGCCACCCCAGGGCGTAGTTTCCAAAATACTCCATATTCCCAGGGCGAAATGGCCGACACGCCCCACGTTCGGAACGACCGCCAGTTGTCATTCAGGTACATGGCGAACACAGGATAATTTTCATCAAACACCGGTGACCCGACCGCATTCGGATAGTCCCACCGATGCCAGCCTTTCCCGGTGCGAAATTGTTTTGCCTCCCAGCGAAGATTCGCTGCTTCCGCCTTGCTGATTTTGAAGGCGCTGTCGCCAAAAAATTGTGAGTTCCATTCCGCCACGCAATATTCCCAGGGCACTTGCGCACTCCCAAAGTTTCGCTCTCCTTTGTACCAGCCGCGATACATGGTCCAATCCCAGGTGAAAGGCGCGCCATATTCGCACGTGAAAACCGGCTTCACGCCCGTCGTTGCCCAATGCTCAAACCAATCCGAGAGCTCCTGCACCGGGACAAAATTTGGATAGAAATTAATCGCGTGCATCGATCCCAGGTTCCCGGAGGCGTGGTGGTAAACGATACGTGTCGGATCCAACGCCTTGACGATCGCTTCTGCCCTGAGTGCCTGCTTCGCGTTCCGGCTGGACCACTGATCCCGGGGTTCGTGGATGCCATCGATCATGTCCGGATTCATGTCCTCCTCGTAGCCCGTCGCATTATGGCTCATGGCGTAAGCCACTACTGAGGGATGGTTTCGCACCGCGCGTGCGTAGAATTCCGCGTGCTGCAGGTAGCCGTTCGTCTTTTCCGCGTCCGCTGATTTCCAATCGTAATGAGAAAAGTGTGGTTGCGTCATCGAGACCAGCATCCCCACATCGTCCGCGGCCCGCAGAATTTCTTCGAAGCCAAGATGCGAGCCAGGCTCACAACTGTAATTATGGGTGTAGACAAAGTTGATCCCGATGCTTTTTAAACGCAGAAGGCTCTCACGCGCTCCTTCGTAAGTCGCAAGCGCCGCTCCCACCTGCGCATTATCCAGCGGCACCGCGCACAAATAAATCCGGGAGCCATTGAGGTAAAAATCGCGCCCGTCGATCCAAAATTCGCGGAACCCAAACGAAACCGGATACCCCGTATCTACCGTGCCAAGACCAGCTTCGATCAGCGATAGAGTGACTTGAAATTGGTTTGTTGGGGTGTGGACGTCCCAAAGTTTCTCCGGCCTCCATTGCTCTGAAAATGAGAACTGCCCATTTTGCGCAACTGATTTGCTGCTGAATTCCTTTACCAGTGTTGATCCTTGCCGAATCTGTGCCCGGACCGAATAAGAAGTTCCTGCCTTCAGCCCTTCCAGTGTCGCTCCTATCTCTATTTCGCCCCGCCGCACGGATGTCTCAACTTTTGTGTCTCTTATCCTTGGCCCTTCAGGCGTGCTCACTAAAAAAACATCCCCACATAAACCGCGTCGCTCCACCTTGCCTTTGACCTCCCTGGCCGAATTCGAGTCTGCATACGAAAGCATCACGCCTTTGAGCGGCATGGCGATTGTAAGAATACTCAGGACTTGCGTCGCGCCTGGTCGAAGATTGCTGGAGAGATCCAATTCTCCGCCCGGAAAACGAAGCTCACCGCATCTTGTTCCATCCAAAAATACTACGGCGAACGAGTTCAGATAGTCCATCGAGAGTGCCATGCGCCGGCCTTGCCAACTGCCTGGAACGTTGATCGTTCGCTCGTACCATGCGGCCGTCAGGGTTCCCAGTTTCTCATTCTTCCACGCAGGGTGAGACCACACTGTTTGAAAATCCTTTTGCATGTAGTCCGTGATGTCCGGCCAGCATCCAGGAACTTTGAAAAATCCCCAATGATTCCATGGTGTCTGGGTCTCCGAACTTTGAGCCGGTTGCCAGCGCCAAAGCCCGTTGATGCAAATTCTTTCGCGCGTAGGAGTAATTTCGTGGTTCGCCTTGCCGAGGTCCCACACCGGTTGCACGCCGGTCGGCAAGGACGCATCCTTTTCCTGGGCCAAACTCGGAAGCGCAATGGCGAACAACAGGAGGATCTTCAGCGTTTTCATAGCGTGTTTATTTTCATTAAGGGCTCACTTGAACCCATTCGGTGCTGCCACTTGCTTCGATCGCCTGCACGAGTGCCTCCAGCCAGTAACAATCCCCAATGCAAATCGGTGCGCTCCGCAAGTAACCTGACAGCTTGTTAAATGATGCTCCCGCTACCCATCGTTCGATCGGCACAATCATTCCCATTAATTCGGTGGGGATGCCCAAACCTTCGTCACCGGTCCAGCGGGAATCGTAAGGCACTTCTCGAAGCCAAAAGAATGGGTACTTTTTCAAGCCCTCTTCGTCCCTCTGTAGGACGGCGACCTTCACATGGTCGGAGAGATATCGTCCCACTTCGGGGCATAAATCGAGGAACATCCAGCCTTGATACACACCTCCTCGCTGCCGAGGTTCATAACGCTCTCTCCAATATTTTTTTCGTCGCGCTTTCGACTGCCGCAAAATTGGTTCCCATCCGGAATGCCGCGACAGCGTTGCTCACAGCCATAGTTTCCATGCCAGCATCTCCGAAATGTCGCGCCATTCGCGCCATGGCAATGTGGGCTCCCATCGTTCCGTAAAGTTTACATTCTCCGGCCTTCCGCGAATAGAGCGCCGCAATCTGAGGGTAATGTTCCTGCAAAGTATTCCAATCGCCGGTGCGCTCGCCGTAGAGCCAAAGACCATAAAAGCTCCCCATGATTGGCTTGTTCCTGCCCCACATGTTCCAATAGCGCTCCCACCCCCGGCCTTCGTGGAAAGTGTGTAATTCCCGTCGTGAACCGCTTTCAGGCGGAATGAATCCTTTCTTCGACCATGGGGAGCGCTGCTCCTGCAGCATTTCGGCATGCACATACTCTTTAACCGCTTTCTGCTGCATGGATGTGAGGTGCGGCCACGCCATGGCAAGCGTGGTAATAATGCGTCCTCCTTGCCAGTACATGAAATAAGGATCCTGCTCCAGATCCGCATAAACAGTGCGTACGGGCGCCAGCGCTCCTGCTTGCAGGATCTTTTCCATCTCGGCGCGCAATTCCGTAATCAAATTGCTGCACGCCGGTGAAATGCCTGTTGTTCGAACAGTCTCCCACAAGTATTTATCCCAGGGGCTTGCGCTCAAATTGGCAGCAGATAAATTAGCAGCCAGCAGCATCCAGCACCCTGCCGTCAACATCGCGCTGCTAATTGTATGCCCTCGCATCATGGTTTCTCGTGTTCGACACAGGTAATGCAATAATCCTCCGCGAAAAGAAGTTTGCCACCGGCGATCACGACCGCTTCTCTGCCCGATAATGGAGGTTGAGAGCAATGAGGCAACCCACCCGAATTCCGATACACCACATCTGCGGGCCAGGTCCCTCCATCGCGCACACGGATGGCGGCCTGAATCATGTGCGACGTGCTCCGCTGCAGATCAATTACCTTTGTCCCTCTGAATCGTTGGCGTAGATAGAGAAACGAACCACCACTGCTTAATGCGAACAAATTGTCTGTCTCACCCGTCGTTCCGCTAAGGTGGCCATTATCGATTGGCAGGCGCAGGCCACCCGTGAGGTCAATGGCCGAAATGTCCATCGAGTAGCGCGTGCCAAAGCTGCCCTTTGCCGTAAGGGTGGGGTGGGCGGTCTTGAACCATGCTAGCACCCGGCCTTCTCCATCGATTACTGGTGGAGGGGCGGGAGAACCGCAACCGTCCGCAGGGCCGTTGGGAACCGTGAAAGGCTCGGTCAAATTGCTGCTCCTCAGAACAAATAAATGCTTCCAGGCTGGGGAAGCATCGCGCCATTGCCCTCCGTTCGTATCGCCAGAAAGCCAGCGCAGAATATTCCTTTGCTCGGTCGCTATGTCCGGACTATCGCGCATGACATTTTCCATGACGTATTCGCTCCCAACGCAAATTGGCTGAACAGTTTGGATAAAAAGGAGGTCACCATATAACACCGGGTGCAGGAGGCGAAACGATTGCCCATTTAATTTGGTCGTATGAAGTACCTTCCCGTTTGCTGAATCCAGCTTGTGGAAAACCATATTTTCCGCGCCAAAATAGATCGCGTCTGCATCCCCGCACAGATCGCTTACAATTGGCGCGCCCAAATCAGTGCTGCGCCATAGAAGTTTGCCGCTCGGCGCATCCAGCGCGTAGACGCGGCCATCATGGCACCCGGTGAAGACTTGTCGACCAATCGCCAGCGGCGCCCCTGTGATGGCTTTCGGCGTTTCAAAGCGCCACATTCGTTTGCCCGTAACGACATCGAACCCCGAAACTCCTCCGGGAATCGCTGTCGCAACCACCACCTGATCAATCACCGCGAGCGCGGAACAACTCCCTCCTGGATTGTCGGCCGTCCAAAGAGTTCGCCCGTCCTCGAGGGTCAAGGCATAGATTCTTCCATCCATATCGCCTAGGAACACCCGTCCAGCCGCGACCACTGGTTGCGCTCGCCCCGCTAGTGTGAAAGGAACCTTTTCGGGTAAAGGGTAGTCTGCACCCGGTTGAAGTCGCACACCCAAATCATCGCGCCAGGTTGGATTGGCGAATTTATTTCGCAATGTCAGCGAAGGTCCGCACCAAATCCAGCGCGCACGGTAAGGCGGTGCCACGCCGAGAGAAGCATGCGCCGTGCGGTTGGCTTCTCGAGCAAGCTGCGGCCAGTCACTATCAGGGGAAACAGGCGCGGAGATGCCAGGAATTATACTCAACCAGCAGAACACCAATAGAATAGGCGTTGAGCAGCGCATGACGATGCCCTAAGTGTTCCACCGAAGCGCCGCAACGGTCAAGCGTGCGCCATACTATACATTGAGAGGTTAACACCCCTATGGCAATGCACATGGCGTGCGGTGAGAATTTATTTCGGTGAAGGGAGTGGCCCGCCTCTCCCGCTGGAGATCAAAACCGCCGCTTACGGCACCGGATTTTCCCCATGTTCATTCGGCCCAGTCGTGCCTTTAAGAAATCCGCACTCCACCGGTGCCCAGACCCAGCCGATGCAGGGCACGAAATTCCCTCCTACTCCACTGCCAGCCCGTCGATCCAGATCGTGAACGGATCTCCTCCCCACGAATCAAGTGCCAGACCGATTCCGGTGATGTGCTGCAGATCGACTTTACCAGAGTCTTTACGGGCCCATTCAGCATTGCCGCTGAGCGGGGCTTCCACTGAAACCCATGTCCAACGGGCTTCGCTGAAAGACAAATCTCCAAAAATATTCCGCCCTTTTGCCGGCTCAATCTTTACCGTGCCTGCCTTGCCGTAAAGATAGAGGACTGGCCCTGGATTTTGAAATCCAGGTAAGTTTGGGTTTGTGGCCTTGATCCAAAATCGAATCTTTGTCTTCCCCGAAAAATCCCAATCCGCATTTTTCTTACCCGGAAAAATTGCCGTCGCATACATTCCCGGATACGGGTTCGGAGTAAATCGAAGCGAACTTTTTCCTACAACCGCGTCTGCATCCTCTGCAAAACTCATTCGCCCTCGTCCATCGTTTCCTTCCAATTCAAATCCCCAATCCGCGGCTTGCCCTTCAGTTCCTATCTCCTCCTTCACGGACTCGCTCACAATCAAATCGCGCCACGCCAGGTCCGCCAGAGCACCATTGTCTACTGTTAAACTGAGGCGAACGAACCCCGGTTTAGTGAACGTAGGTTCGAATATCGCCTCATTTCCAGTAGTCGAGCCAGCCACCCAATGGTATCGCAACGGCCGCTTGGCCGCGTCGGTGCTCGCCGCTGCGTCAAAGCGCACCGGCACTCCCACCAACGCTCGAGTTGGACCTGTTAACTGCGCCCTGGGTGCTTGCAACACGACGGAATCTTCGTTTCCCTGATGAAGGTTCGTCACGTCTGCAAAAAAGTTAGTTTTGCTGTTATTAAGGAATTTATTGTTCGCGAGCCAGATCCCATCTCCCCACCGTCCCCAGATCGCCCAGCGATTCTCTTCGAGCCGGTTCTGCTGCACGATCCAATGCTCTGTTCGCCATCGCGCACCTTTTGACCCCACATCGCCCCGAAAGACAATTCCGCCGCCGTTATTATGGTGGCACCAATTGCCGCTGATGACCGTGTGACTCGAAGACCCTCCTACTATTACAATGCCACCATGTCCAAATCCTGCTTCGGCCGCGTTGTGATTACCATTCGTCAATCCATTGTAAGCTGCTTCGTTTCCAATCAGGACGGTCTGGTCACTCCCGCCAAGCCAAAAACCGTAACTCCCGTGGTTTGCTTTATTGCGGATGTAGGTGTTGCCTGGACTCCATGATTCGATGCAATTGTTGTTCGCGTAGGAGGTGTCGTTTTCCACGAACACGTTGCCGCGCGAGACCCATCCATTCAACACGCGTATGAAAATGCCATCTCCCCCTTGGGTGATATCGTTTCGAAACCAATAATTATCGTCCGAGCCGCTCTCAATCAGCACCGAGGTTGAATCTCGAGCGTGGACCTCGCCCGCGGCTCGATCAATTCGAATGCCGTAGGAAAGGTTGTTCCTCAGGAATCGATTGCGCGAAGCGTGCCAAAGTTTTCCGCAGGTATTTGAGCAATGAGAAAAGTCGTTCTCTTCCGCAAGATTGTCGTCTGAATCAACTAAATGCAGCGCATCCCACACCCGGTTTGCTTTACTCTTTCGCACCACGCTTTGGTGCACACGTTCGAACAGGATTCCTCCCCGTGACGGCAGTTCGCCCCAGCCATGCTTTGGATTGTCGTAATTGTCTGAGAAATCGCACTCCTCAATCAGCACCGCCTTGCTCTCCCGCGCCACGAGTCCATTGGCAAAGCCGCGTGCTTTCAAATTTCGGATCATTACATTTTCGCAACCTGCAATGAGCACGCCGATCCCCGCCTGCTCGAGGGATTTCAGTTCGCCTGTGGTTCCCGTTCCTTGCAGCGTTGCGCCGTTTCCATCGATCGTAACATGGTTGGCGCGCACGATCAGCCTGGTTGAAAGCGTCTCCCCTTTTTCCAAAACCAGGTCGTTCGTTACGACGATGGTTTTTACCTCTGCCAGGCTCGGCAATGTCAGGGCTGCCATGGTCAACAGTCCCAGGACCGAATATGTGAAGCTCATGTGTCCCACTTCGGACGCATCAGGGCGGGGGAGCCTTCAAATCTTCAAGGTTCGCCAGGATTGTCTTCTGTACGATCGGATGCCCCAGGTTCCCAAGGTGGCCTCCCTGATCGAATACGGTCAAGCGATCAGGTGAGAAGGTCGATTGCAGCCACGCCAGGTCGGTGGGCGCCAGTAAAATATCGTTTCGATTCACGATCACGCGAACATTTTTATTCGCCTGCAGCGTTGTCTGGTACGCTCGCAAATCGCTGGCCTTTGCCTGTGCTTCCGGTGAGGACAAATCGATCCCGCGATTTTTGTAATATGGAATTACAAACTTTTCGAAATATTCACCATATGAATATTGAAGAATCTCTTCATAGACGGGTGCGCGGCGGTATTTTGCCAGCGGCCGTTGCAGCACGTGCATGTTATTTATCTTTTGGCTCGTGTAGATCGCATCCCTCAGGATGAAGCGAAATGCCAGGCCGATGATGAATTTGGATTCCACGCCGCTGAAGGGAGGGGGAGCGTTTGTCTGCAACGATTCGGAATCCCTTGCCACCGCTGCTACCTTCAGGAAAGTGTTGCGAAGCCGCGCGGTCCGCTCATCGGCAGGCCATTGGGCCGGTGCCTGATAAAACTCATCCAGCTTGGAGATGCCGTAAAGCAGGCGTACTGGCGTGTCGAGAGCCACAAATCGATCAAATGGAATCAGTCCTTGATTTTGGTCCGGGTTCGCCGTGGAGATGAACAGGGAATGAAAAGCTCCCATCGAATAACCCATCAAGGCTCTCGCTCCCAGTCGGTGCGGGTAAAGGGCGCGTAACTGCCGATCCACTCCCGTCAATGCCACGTGCAAATCATGCGCGTCACTCGGCGTATACGCTGGCATTGCCGTGGTGGATGCGTGCTCCATGAACTCGTAATTATAGGCGCTGCTCACACACACCGCCGAAAAGCCATCGTTGTAAACCAGTTCGGCCAGCGCCAGCACCGTGTCGGAAAACCGGTGTGATCCCAGTCCAGGGATTATATAAACGACCGGGGCTTTCTTTGGTTGCAGCCAATAGGTGTATTCCAATTCCTTGTGAGTGCTCGGAATTGTTACCGACCGCGTCGTGGAATGATTTGCGAATCGCGGGTCCTTGGGTTTCACCCTTATTGAGCCCAGCGTTTCCAGGGAGGCCTGGTCCTGCGCTTCAGTAAGCCGAAAATCAGGCTTTTGGGTGTCCCTCACGAACGTCCACGCATACTGGATCTTTGAGTAGGGATCCATTTCCGCTTCGCCCATATGCACGTATTCATCCACCGAATCCGTGAGGTTGTTGTACATCGTGCCAAAGGAGTAATACGTGTATGGGCTGATATAGGTGCGCGGGTCCGCCGCGGTGAAGCTGTAGGGGCTGATGTAAGTCATCGGATTTGCCAAAGTGTCTGTCACCAGGCCGACCGTGTCCCTCTCATTGCTTGGCCCATAAATCGGCAGCATGATGTAAAATCCCGGATACCATCCCCACTTCCCAAAAGTCTGGCCGAAGTCGGCATCCACTTTCGGAATCTTCAAGCGGGTAGCCACATCCACGAATCCCGCGCCGCCCAGGATCGTATTGCAAAAGAATCGATCTGTTTCCGCCCGCATCCCCGGCCAATTCCCTTGCAGGACTGTGTTTACGAAGCGCCCCGGGAACATCACGTTTCTTCCAAAGTTCGCGATCCCCTGGCGAATCGGCTTCCTCACGATGCATCGATAAACCTTTCCGCTCGGTTGCACCACGTGCAGCATCACTCCCTTGTTGAAGGCCCAAATGCCGCGATTGAACGGCTCCATCGGATCCGGCACCGAACTCGGCAGCACAATTCGCGATCCCGCCGTCATCCGCGGCATGGCTCCATCAAACTGGTTGGTAATGGTTGCCGCCGCCACGGCACAACGCGCCGCGTTCGGCCAGCCTAACGTGAGGGAGACGCAGAGCAGAATTCCAGGGTTAATTCGGGACAGTCGCTTCCTATCAGCCATAGTGCGGGCAAATGGGCTTGCCACGGGCGAACTCTGGCAAGTTTCACGGCGTTCTGCCAGCACAGACCTCTGGGGTAACTTCCCCGCCCGCCGCGCCAAAGCGTGTCCATCTTCCATCTTCTTCATTTGCCCAGACGCTGGACTCATCGCTCCGTCCAAATGAAGAACCTTCGCGCAGCTTCCGTCTTAGCTAAGTATTCACCAATTCAAACTTATGAAAATTTCTCGCCGTACCTTCGTGAAGGCTTCCGCATTGACCACCGGTGCCATGGCCATCGGTTCCGTCCGCTCATTTTCGGCCCTCAGCGCCAACGATCGTATCCGCATCGGGCTCATAGGGGTCGGTGGCATGGGCTCAGGTCACCTGGGTAGCCTCCTCAAGAAATCCGAGGCGGAAAACATCCAGGTCGTTGCTGTCTGTGATGTTTACCAGCGCCGCCTCAACCGTGCGAAGGATGCCTGCAAAGGTGACGGCTACACCGATTATCGTCGATTGCTCGATCGCAAAGACATCGACGCTGTTCTGATCGCTACTCCGGATCATTGGCATTCCAAGCTCTCAATTGAAGCCATGGAGGCTGGCAAGCACGTTTATTGCGAGAAACCGATGACGCACACGGTGGAGCAAGCCATCCAGGTGCGCAATGCTGTGAAGCGCTACAAAAAAGTCTTTCAGGTTGGCCCTAATGCCACAGCCAGTGATTCCTATTGGAAAGCTCGCAACGCCATTGCCGCCGGCCGCATCGGGAAAGTCACATGGGCTCACGCCAGCTATAACCGAAATGCCCGCACCTGCCTCTTCAATACTCATCAAAAAATCGATCCCACCGCGGGGCCAGATAAAACCGGAGACGACCATATCGACTGGGACATGTGGCTCGGTCATAAATGGGGACTCGCGCCGAGAATCCCCTGGAACCCGGAACACTTCTTCCGCTTCCGCAAATATTGGCCTTACAACGGCGGCGTTGCTACCGATCTGCTCTATCATAAACTCGCTCCGCTGCTCATCGCCATTGCCGGGCCCAACGGCGAATACCCAAAGCGCGTCAATGCCAATGGCGGCCTCTACATTGAGAAAGACGGGCGTGATATTCCCGACGTCTTCATGATGACCGTCGACTATCCAAGCGAGTGGTCCCTCTTCCTCGTGAGCACCCTCACAAATGATGCGGGCATCCCTGATCGAATTTACGGCAAGCACGGCACCATGGAACTCGGCGGCGAACCCAACCTGAAATGGAACGGAGATTTCAAAGACGAATTCAAGGCCAGGAACGACGGAAAGGAAGAAGTGAAAATTGCCCTCGATCCCAGGCGCGATCTCGAAAACAACTGGCTCGATGCCATGCGCGGCAAAGGAGAATTGCAATGCAATGCCGATCTCGGTTGCTCCACCATGGTCGCGATCAAGATGGCCGTCGAAAGCTACCGCCAGCGCAAAACAATGCTCTGGGACGCGAACAAGGAAAAGGTCATTGTGTCGTAACACTCCAACGCAACATTACGTCTAGGTCCAATCCTCCAGGCTCAATCCACGTACACGGCGGAAAGCCTGGTCTGCACTTACGAGCGTTAGGGCGTTCGCGCGAGCAATGGCGGCAATTTTAAGGTCGTTCGGCCCCATGAGCCAGCCTTGAACCTCCAGGTGATGTCGAATCTCTGCGTAGTGCCGCGCCGCGACATCGTCAAAGGGAAGCGATGCAAACGGCGCAAAGAGCATCTCCAAGGCGCGTTGGCGTTGCTCGCGATTGCCATATTTCTCCGCGCCATGCCACAACTCAGCCTTCACCACGGAACACAAGAGAATATCTGAGAGGGAGTGCGATCGTACCCGTGCATCCAGCTTGCTGGTCGGATTCTTAAGCAAGGAAATCCAGACATTGGTGTCCGGGAGGAAGGCCATTACCAATCCTCTCGCTTTTCGGATTCGCCTTGTGATGGACGTTCAAAAGGCGCGCCGCCGAACTCCCGGGCAATACGCCCAAAAAAATCCACAGGCAAACGGTCGGGTCGGGCATGGCCATTTTGAGCCTCCACAAGTTCCATCGCGTCGCGCACTAATTTCTCCAGGCAGGATGCCGCCTTGGCATCCAGTGTTTTCAACTTGGCATCCAACTGTTCGGCAATGCCCGACATGGCCTTAAACTTACAACTGCGAACTCCCGGTGGCAAGAATGTCTTTGAAATTCGCGCAACGGCGGTCACGAATATGATGACAGATGTTCCGCGTCAATCATCGCTTCCGTCGCTTTCAATTGATTATCCTGCGGCCTCATCACTAATCTCACTGCATGTACCTCAATCCCGCTTCCCGTGCACTACGGCCCACTCCCGTTTTCCTAACAGCGTTGCTCATTTCTCTCGGGGCTGGCCTGCGTGCTGATGAACCTGGCTTCACTCCCATCTTTGATGGCAAAACTCTCTCCGGCTGGCACGTGAGCGCAAAGACCGGCCACAGCGGGGCCAGTAAACATCAAACCGGTGGACGCTGGGTCGTTGAGGATGGCGTCATGATTGGTTCTCAGGATATCCCGGGCAACGGCGGCATTGTCATTACCGACGAACAGTTTGGGGATTTCGAAGTCGCTCTCGAGATGAAGAACGACTTCGGGCCGGACAGCGGGCTCTTCCTGCGCAGCACAGAGGACGGTAAAGCGTGGCAAGCGATGATCGATTATCACGCGAATGGCAATCTCATGGGCGTTTATGGTGAAGGGATCGGCGGGCAGCCGGATGTCTACAATTTCAAATTCCTCGACTCCGTCGAAAAAATCAGAGAAGTGGTCTCACCGGTTTCGCCTTCGCTCCCCGTCCGGCCTGAAATCTGGCCCCAATTCTGGCATCATGGTCAGTGGAACGAGTTGCGCGCTCGCATCGTCGGAAATCCCCCGCACATCACCACCTGGATCAATGGCGTGCGCTTTTGCGACTGGCAGGAAACGCAGCGTCGCCACCCGGACACTGGCGGTATCGCCCTTCAGGTCCATGGCGGGGGCGATACCACCAAACAATTCGTTCGTTACCGGAACATCCGCGTAAAAAAGTTGAGCCCCGTTCCAGACAACAAACTCAGCGCCGAGGAAAAAGCCGCCGGATGGCAACTGCTCTTTGATGGCAAATCGCTCTCCGGCTGGATGAACAGCGATTCCACTCCTTCCCGCAAGCCAGTCGAAGACGGTGCGCTCAATCCGCATCACGCTGGGCATTACATGCTTGTGCATACTCAACAATGGGGCAATTTCGTCCTCGCATGTGACTTCAAGATCACGCCCCACTGCAACAGTGGCATCTTCGTCCGCACCAGCCCTTTAACCCCTCGCCAGGGGAAAGACGTTGGCTTCAACGGCCTTGAAATAGCAATCGACGATACGCTCACGGCGGGATTCGTGGACACTGGCGCGCTCTACGACTTATCCAAACCCACCCGCAACGCCATGCGACCGGTTGGCGAATGGAACCACATCGAAATCACCTGCAACGGTGCAAAGATCGAAATCGTCCTCAACGACGAAAAAGTGAATTCGATCGATTTGGCGAAGTTCACCCAACCGAACAAACGTCCGGACGGCACTGCCCACAAGTTTGACATCGCCTACCGAGATCATCCCAGGGTCGGCTACATCGGCCTCCAGGATCACGGCAGCCCCTGCTGGTACAAGAATATTAAACTAAAGCCACTTCCCTGACACCCTGCAGCAGGAAAGGGAAATAAAATCTGGTGCGCGGCGTCCAATCCTCCGGCACAATCGACCCGTACACGAAGCATGCTTAAATTTGGACTTTCATTTTATTTTATCTGCACGATTGCACTGTTCGTCGGCCCCACGACGCATGCCGCAGAGAAAACTCCTGTCACGCCCCAATATTTTGATAAGAGTATTCGTCCCATCCTCAAGGAGTATTGCCTCAAGTGCCATTCCACCGAGAAGCAAAAGGGCGATCTCGATTTGGAGCAATTCTCCTCCCTCAAGGAGGTAATGAAGCATTCCAAAATTTGGCAGAACGTTGCCGAGCAACTTGCCAACAACGAGATGCCTCCGAAGGACAAGCCTCAGCCTCCCACAGTTGACCGCGAACGCCTCGCGAATTGGGTGAATAGCGCTCTCGACGAGATGGCGCTCGCTCGTGCCGGTGATCCAGGCCCCGTCGTGCTCCGTCGCCTCAGTAATGCGGAATACACCTACACTATTCGTGATCTTACCGGGGTCGATTCCCTGGATCCGGTGAAGGAGTTCCCAGTCGATGGCGCCGCAGGTGAAGGCTTCATGAACACTGGCGCTGCGCTGGTCATGTCCCCTTCGCTCATCACCAAATATCTCGACGCGGGCAAGAACATTGCCAGTCACGCGGTTCTCTTGCCCGATGGCTTTCGTTTTTCACCCGCGGCCACGCGTCGGGATTGGTCCGAGGAACTCCTGAGTCAAATCCGCGCATTCTATCGCGAGTACACGGATCCGCGCGGCGGAGACAAAGTCAATTTGCAGGGCATTGTTTTCGAAACGAACGAAGGCGGCCGTCTGCCGCTGGAAAAATATCTGGACGCTTCACTGGTGTTGCGCGATTCCGGGAAGACCAGTGATAAAGCGATTGCCGAACTCGCGCGTGAACGCAACCTGAGTCCGAAGTATCTGAAGATCCTTTTCAATTCGCTCACTGGCAAATCGCCCTCCGAGCTGTTGGATCGTGTTCGGCGAAGTTGGCTCGCCGCCAAACCCGCCGACATCCCAAGCCTCACTGCTGAAATTGCCCAATGGCAAAAAGTCCTTTGGAAGTTCGCCAGTGTTGGCCATATCGGCAAGGCGGGAGGGCCCAAAGGTTGGATGGAACCGGTCAGCCCGCTCTCCAATAAACAAGAGGTAAAACTCAAACTCGCCGCCCCGAAAGATGGAAAAGACATCACGCTTTATCTTGTCGCTGGAGATGCTGGCGATGGCAATGATCACGATTACGTCGTCTGGCAACAGCCCCGTCTCGTCGCCCCCGGCAAGCCCAACATTCTGCTGCGTGATTTGCGGGACCTGACGCAGGAACTTGCCCGGCAGCGCACCGCTACCTTCCAATCCACCTCGAGGGCGCTGGCCGCCGCAGCCGAAGCTTCATCGCTCGGTCTCCCCCCGGCCGGTGAGTCTCCGGAAAAGCAACTCGCTGAACTTGCCCGCAAACATGACATCGAGGTTTCGCAGCTGAAAGCCTGGCTCGACTACCTCGGCATCGGCACCAGCGGTGAACTCAAAATTACGGGACATTTTACCAAAACATTGGCCAAGGCCTCCAACTACGACTTTATCAAGGGGTGGGGCGTTTCCGAGACACCCCTGCTCGTGGCCAACTCTTCCACTCAGCACGTGCGTATTCCCGGGAACATGAAGGCGCATGGAGTGGCCGTTCATCCTTCTCCGAAATTGCAGGCCGCCGTCGGCTGGCAGAGCCCCGTTGCAGGTCCCTTCCGCATCTCCGCGAAAGTGACGCACGCTCACCCTGAATGCGGCAACGGCGTCACTTGGTCCCTCGAATTGCGCCGGGGCGCCACGCGTCAGCGCCTCGCTTCTGGGAACGCTCAGGGTGCGAAGGAAGCGAAAGTCGGTCCCTTTGAAAATGTTTCCATTCAAAAAGGCGATCTGGTCTCCTTGCTCATCGGTCCGCGCGGTGATCATTCCTGCGACCTCACGGACGTCGAACTCAGCCTCGCCTCTCTCTCCGAAAACCCCCGCGAGTGGAACTTGAACAAGGATGTCTCTGACGATGTCCTTGCCGGCAATCCTCATGCCGATAGCTTCGGCAACGAAGGCGTCTGGCACTTCTATACGGAGCCAATATCCGGTGCCGGCGAAGTCGGCCCTGTTATTCCGCCTGGTTCGTTGCTTACGAAGTGGCAGGCGGCACAGGAGCCCGCACAAAAAATCCAGCTTGCCGAGCAGGTGCAAAAACTCCTTCTCACTGGCCCCCCTGCAGCTAAAGATAGCCCTGATGCCGCCCTCTATCGCCAGCTCGCATCTCTTGGCGGTCCGCTCTTCGCTCGAGTCGATCTTTCCAATCTCAGGAAATCGAAATCCGAGAATGCTGATGCTTCGGCAGAGCAGTGGGGCCTCGACCCGAAAACCTTCGGTAAACATCCAAACGGAGGCAGCTTGGATTCCGCCAGTCTGTGCGTCCGTGCCCCTTCTGTGATTGAGGTGCGCCTGCCTGCCGATCTCGCTTCGGGCTATGAATTCGTAACCACCGGTGTTCTCGATAAGGAAACAGGCATGGAAGGGAGCGTTCAGATTCAAGTGCTCACGAGCAAACCGAGCGTTGAATCGGGCCTCTTGCCCAGCCAGACGGCTGTCACCGAAGCCGCCGGCGCGTGGACTTCAAATAATCGCCGCATCTCCTATAGTGCCCCGATCGTCGTCAACGAGGGCACTGCCGCCCAGAAGCGCATGGAGGCAGCGTTTGAGGAATTTCGCCAGCTTTTTCCCGCCGCGCTCTGCTACACCAAAATTGTCCCCGTGGATGAGGTCGTCACGCTAACCCTTTACTATCGGGAAGATCATCAGCTCTCCCGCCTTATGCTCGATGATGCGCAAAGCGCCCGGCTCGATCGACTTTGGGACGAACTTCACTATGTCAGCGGCGATGCGCTCACTTTGGTGGACGCCTTCGAGCAGATCTGGCAATTCGCCACCCAGGACGCCGACCCAAAAGTTTTCGAGCCCTTGCGCAAACCAATTCAGGACCGAGCTGCCGCATATAAGAAGCTGTTGGTCGATACGCAGCCAAAGCATGTCGAGGCGGTCCTGAAATTTGCCGAGCGCGCTTACCGCCGTCCTCTCACAGCTGCGGAGACAAAGGAGTTGCAGAATCTCTACCAGAAACTTCGCGCCGAGGAAATCAAGCATGAGGAAGCGCTTCGCCTCACGCTGGCTCGCGTCTTCGTTGCGCCGGCCTTTCTTTATCATCTGGAAAAAGCCGCTCCTGGCGAAAAATCCGGTCCCGTTTCCGATTGGGAACTGGCCAATCGCCTGAGTTACTTCCTCTGGTCCTCCATGCCGGATGCCGAGCTCACCTCGCTTGCGAAGTCCGGCAGGTTGCACAAGCCCGATGTCCTGGCTGCCCAGGCCCGCCGCATGTTGCGCGATGCCCGCACTCGCCGGCTCGCCACAGAGTTCGGCTGCCAATGGCTGCACATCCACGATTTCGATACGCTTGATGAAAAGAGCGAGCGCCATTTTCCCACTTTTGCCAAACTGCGCGGAGATATGTACGAGGAATCCATCCGCTTCTTCGCTGATCTCTTCCAGCGGGATGGTTCAGTGCTGAATATTCTGAACGCCGACTATACGTTCCTCAATGAACCGCTCGCGAATCATTACGGCATCCCCGGCGTCAAGGGAGCCGAGTGGCGGCGGGTTGACGGTGTCTCCAAATATGGTCGAGGCGGAATCCTCGCGCAGGCCACCACTCTCGCGAAACAATCCGGGGCTTCACGCACCAGCCCCATTCTTCGCGGCAATTGGGTCGCTGAAGCTCTGCTCGGCGATAAACTTCCGCGCCCTCCCAAGGATGTGCCGCGTTTGCCGGACGATGAAGCGGCTCTCGAAGGCCTCACTGTCCGTCAGCTCGTCGAGAAGCATAGCTCCGATCCCCGCTGTTATGGTTGTCATCGCCGTATCGATGCTTTTGGCTACTCGCTCGAAAGCTTTGATGCCATCGGTCGTCGACGGGAAAAGGACCTTGGCGATCGCCCCATCAATACTAGTGTTAAAGTGATGGACGGCTCCCAGTTCGAGGGCATGGACGGTTTGCGCAATTACCTCATCAACAAACGCGGCGATGTCTTCCTCAAGCAGTTTTGCCGGAAATTGCTCGGCTACTCACTGGGACGTGCCGTGCAACTCTCTGATGCTCCGCTTCTTGCGGAGATGCGCGACAAACTCAAGCGTAACGATTATCATATTTCAACCGCGGTGGAAACCATCGTTCGCAGCCGCCAGTTCAGGGAAATTCGTGGGCGCGACGGAGTATACGAAGATTAACTATTTGGAAAACGTCAAACCAGGACCATTGCTATGACTAAGCACAAACTCACTCGCCGAACGTTTCTCCGCGGCCTTGGCGTCACCATGGCGTTGCCCTGGTTTGAATCGGTTCCTGTCTGGGGCGATGAGCCCTCCGGCAATCAGCGCTCGAGCGAGGCTCCCGTCCGTTTTGCCGCCCTCTTTTCAGGCAATGGCTTTCATAGCAAGGAATGGTGGGCCAAAGGCGAAGGCAAAGACATGCAGCTTGGCAAAGTCCTTGCCCCACTTCAGGACTACCGGGAGAAAATGCTCTTTGTGCGTGGCCTTTACAATGTGGAGGCCACCAAGGGCAATATTCACAGCTCTCAAACCGGCAACCTTCTCTCCGGCGCACCGCTCGCTTCGGGTGGTGAGATTCGCTCCGGCACCAGCATCGATCAATTAATGGCCCAGCGCTATGGCCATTCCACAAAGGTGCCCAGCCTTGTCCTCGGTTGCGAAAAGTCCAATCCCTCGGTCCACAAAAATTACTCCATGCTTTACAGCTCCCACATTTCGTGGAGCTCGCCGACGACCCCGACGCCTCTTGAAATATATCCCGCCCTTGCCTTCGACCGTCTTTTCAAAGACGACGTCAGCCGCGGTGACAAAAGTGTTCTCGACGCCGTCTTGGCGGATGCCACTGACTTCCGGCGGCACATCAGCGCCAGCGATCAACACAAATTCGATGAGTACCTCGACTCCGTCCGCGATGTGGAACAGCGCATTGAGCAGGCTGGCAAGAAAGGCCAATTGCAGGGCTGGCGGCCAACCTTGAGCCTCCCCAACATTCCGCGCCCGGCGGATGGCATTCCTCAGGATATCGCCGAGCACATGAAATTGATGTGCGATATCCTTGTCCTCGGTTTTCAAACCGATACCACTCGAATCTGCACCCTGAAGCTGAACAACGATCACTCCTCCCTGCGTTTTCCGAATCTTGGTGTCGATTACATGATTCACCATCTGTTGTCGCACTCGGACACTGCTGATTGGTTGAAGGTAAACCAGTTCTTTCTCCAGCAGGTCGCCTACATTGCCGGCAAACTTCAGGCGATTCAGGAAGGAGAGCGCACCTTGCTCGATAACACCATGCTTCTCTACTGCTCCAGCATGCTCAACGGCAATCACGACAACAGCCAGCTCCCTGTCCTTGTTCTTGGTGGCGGAGGGGGGCGTCTCAAGGGCGGTCGCATCCTCGATTACAAAGACAAACCCAATCGCCAAATGTGCCGGCTCTATCTTTCGTTGATGGACAAGATGAATCTTCGGCTCCCAAAATTCGGCGACGCCACCGAGCCACTCGCCGAAGTCTAAGAGCGTGTCTGAAATCCCAGGGTCTGCCGTTTTCGCCAAAAAGGCTAATAAAAAAAGAACGGCAACCAGAGAGCCCTGAAACTGGTTGCCGTTCACCACTCCGCAAGCGTTTCCGCGCTCGGGAAAATTATTTTTCTTCTCGTTCTAAAAGAGCCCAGGCGATGACTTCATGAATCAATCCATGGTCACTTAACCGGCGCCAATTCAGGGAACCATCCAGATAACCCACGCATCGGCACCTTCTCGAAAGGACCATGACGTGAAAGCCCATGGGTGGCACGCTCTCCTGAACGAGGGTGTAACCATTCTCTTTCAACTGTTCAATCGTTTCGGCCATCGCGCGACTTTGCTTAGTTAGATCATCGGCACCACCTTAAAAGACTGAGATGGGGTAAATACCTACCGCCCGGCAATGTCTCTGTGGCTTAGGCAGTTACATCAAAATTAATAAACCAGGAATCTTTTTCGGATTTCCATCGCAAAGCGATATTTTCGCAGTGGCTTTTACCGGGCAACTAACGGCACCCAAAGCGCACTTGTCATCCACCGCATTTAAACCTAGCTTCGCCGCCAGATCGGAGACCATAAAAATGCCAACCATGCGTGTAGCTCAAGTTCCCAAACCGAACGCCCCTTTTGAAATCGTCCAGCGCGAGATTCCAGAGCCCGGTCCAGGCACTATCCGCATCAAAGTCGAAGCCTGCGGCGTTTGCCATAGCGATTCTCTCACGAAGGAAGGGACATATCCGGGAATCCAATACCCCCGTGTGCCGGGCCATGAAGTCGTTGGCACCGTGGATGCCACGGGGCAGGGCGTGTCTAACTGGTCGTCAGGTCAGCGAGTCGGTGTTGGGTGGCACGGCGGGTACTGTGGCCAGTGTGAGGCCTGCAGGCGCGGCGACTTCTTCGCCTGCGAAACGCATCAGGTCACCGGCATCACCTACGATGGCGGCTACGCCGAATATATAATCGCGCCAGCTTCCGCGGCCGCGCTTCTGCCACAGGGTCTGGCCGCTGTGGACGCCGCACCGTTAATGTGCGCCGGTGTCACCACCTTCAACGCTTTGCGCAATAGCGGCGCGAACCCTGGCGAGCTCGTGGCGGTGCTCGGGTTGGGCGGCTTGGGGCATCTCGGTGTGCAATATGCCCACAGGATGGGTTTCAAAACCGTGGCCATTGCTCGGGGCAAAGACAAAGAGGCTCTCGCTAAAAAACTCGGCGCATGGCAGTACATCGATAGCCAGGCTTCCGATCCCGCCGCGGAGCTTCTGAAACTGGGCGGTGCGAAAGTCATCCTCGCCACCGTGACCAACGGCGACGCCATGAGCGCGGTCCAGGGCGGCCTTGCTGTCAACGGCACTTTGCTTGTCCTTGGCGCGCCGCCTGAGCCGCTCAAGGTTTCCGCATTTGTCCTCATTGGCGGACGCCGCTCCGTCAAGGGTTGGTATTCCGGCACCTCGATCGATTCGCAGGATACTCTCGGCTTCAGCGTCCTGAGTGGAGTCCGTTCCATGAACGAGGTCTTTCCCCTCGAACGCGCCGCGGAGGCTTATGACCGAATGATGAGCGGCAAAGCCCGCTTCCGCGTCGTCCTCGCCATGGGCAACATGATCATGGGCCGAATGTAACCTCTGGTTACGTTTGTTTTTCATAACGAACCCCAACGGGGTTCAGGCCCTTAGCCCAGCGGTTGGTTGTTGCGCTGAATGGCCTGATCCGTTCGCAACAACCTACCCTGGGAAGGCCGAAAAAATTACCCACACTTTCGCGTTCTGGACGGCGAGCTCGGCGAGCATCTCGCTCGTCGCTCAACTCAAATGACCCTGAATTAACGACTCCCCCATGGGCATGTTCTGCCTTGAAATGAAGCGCTCATTCTGGTTTGCTTTTTATTGACTGAATGGGGTTTCGAAACGTGCTTTCTGAAGAACGCAAATTGTTACGCGCGCCGATTGTTCTAATGCTGTTGTGTACGATGGCTTTTTCGCAAGCCAAGGCCCTCACGATCATCACGCACCCCCTGACGCAAACGAACAATGAGGGAGAATTGGTTACCTTCACTGTCTCTGCCGAAGGGGTCCCGCCTTTTACTTACCAATGGCTAAAGGGAGACGAATTCATTCCTGGTGCGACGAATGACACATATTCCATTGCGCATGCGGCAATCTCCGACGTGGGCGTTTATTCAGTGAGCGTAAGTGACACGAAAACAAATCTTTCCAGCATGACTGCAGGTTTATGGATTGTCGCGCAATCGCGCTCGCTTCTCGCCTTAACGAATTACTGGAGGTATAATGCAGGTGGCACGAACCTTGGGGTTTCCTGGCGCGGTACAAATTACAATGACGGGTTCTGGCCAACTGGGCCTGGTTGTTTCGGCACAGGATATCTGGGGAATACCTCTAGCCCTTTAACCGACCAAATTAAAACGCTGCTTCCTTTGACCAATGCCAACAATGCTAAAATTACAACCTATTACTTCCGTACTCATTTTACAATCTCCAATAATCCTCTTAGCGTTATACTGACTATTACCAACCTGGTAGATGACGGCGCTGTGTTTTATGTGAACAGCAATGAGGTATCGCGCTTCAATATGCCCAACGGGGGTATTTCCTTCATCACATCAGCCAGTTCTTCGGTGGATGCCAATTACCAGACATTTAGTGTGCCACCTGCGGTGCTTATCCCTGGCGAAAATACTCTTGCCGCTGAGGTGCATAACTTCGCTTTTTCCAGCCTGGATATTGGTTTCGGAGCAGATATATGGGCGGCGTACGATGCTGTTGGCCCCCCCAATTCGCCCCTGATAATTTCCAGGCAACCGGTTTCACAGGTGGTCCTGGAGGGCGAGGCTGTTATGTTGGAAGCTGGAATTTCGGGACCCTCTCCTAGCCTTCAGTGGTATAAGGACGGATCCCTGCTGAGCGGTCAAACTAATTTGGTACTCCGAATTGCTCAGTCTCAACCAGCCGATATGGGGAAATATTTTTTGATAGCAAGCAATGCATTTGGCCGAGTGTATACCGACCTCGTTCAACTCAGTGTGATTGGGGACAGCTCGTTTCGCTACTCCCTATTCTCTTGGACGAATACGTGGCGATACACGACCTCCTCGATAGTCGACCCTTCTTGGAAGGATACCCTTTACGACGACACTTTCTGGAACTCAGGTTCCGGGAAGTTTGGCGCCTCGTCGTCCGGATCTGTTCCCACACTGACCTATTTGCCTCCAAGTACAAACACGATTTTTTTTCGAACTCATTTCCAGCTTCCCTACGCACCCCAGAGCGTTTTTCTAATCTCCTCGAATCTTGTGGCGGATGGAGCAATTTTCTATCTCAACGGCATTGAAGTCTCGCGCTACCGGTTGACCAACTCCGTCCCTCAACACACGTTAGGTGCGGGGAGCACAGTTGAACGGACTAACCTGCCTACCGCCAATCTTAGGAAAGGAGACAATGTAATGGCGGTCGAATTGCGCGCAGCTCCCAATTCTGGACTGCCCGCTTTCGCCGAATCACTTGTAGCTGTGCCAATAACAAACTTTCCTTTAACAATTTTGAGAGAGCCCGCTGATTTGGTCGTTCCGGACTATGGAACTCTGAGTTTTGCGGGAGATGCTTTCGGCTCACCGCCTATATTTTTTCAGTGGTTTCACGATGACACAATCATTTTTGGAGCAACAAACAAAACTTTGATCCTTTCGAATTCACATGCATCCGACGCCGGGCTGTATTTTTTTGTAGCAACTAATGCGGGTGGGGCGATTACCAGTTCCGTAGCCCGGGCATCGGTTCCTCCTCTTATAATTACGAACCAGCCCGCGGATGTAATTGTTCCGGAGCACGGAACAATCCATTTCTTGGTCAGTACTCTCGGCTCGGCACCTGCCATTTACCAATGGTTTCACGAAGGTAGTGCCGTCTCAGCAGCCACCAACAAAAGCTTGAGCATTTCGAATGCGCATCCCCTCAATGCTGGCGAATACTTTTTCGTGGCGACCACCGCTGCAGGAGCGGTGACCAGCACGGTTGCTCAAGCGATGGTGATTGCCGACTCGGTTCCCCCTGTATTCCTGCGTGCAGTAGCCACGTCTCCGCGAACTATCGTAGTGGAGTTTAGTGAACGGGTGGAGCGGAACACCGCACTTGATGTTCGGAACTATTCATTTTCGCCCCCCATTCAGGTTACGTCTCTCTCGCTTCTCGAAGGTATGTCGTTTTGATAAAGGTTTCCGGAGCGTTGCCATCGCCGCTGCAACTCAGCGTGAGTAATGTGCGAGATACAGCAATACCAGGAAATGCAGTGCCGACGAACAGTTCGCTGAACGTGGTGCTGGGTTTTGAGCCGGGGCAATTGGGCCATCCCCTCACTGCGATCAACACAGTGTTCATCATCCTCTTCGAAAATCATTCGTGGCAGGAAATTCTGGGAAACACCAATGCTCCTTATTTTAACTCGTTGTTGTCCATCTCTTCCTATGCCTCTCAATACTATAGCCCTCCAGGCTTGCATCCAAGTTTGCCCAACTACCTTTGGTTGGAAGCAGGAACGAATTTTGGAATTTTTGATGATGGAATTCCCTCGAACTATAATCTAACCAGCACCGAGCACTTCACCCATCAATTGGATCGTGCAGGCATTCCGTGGAAATCCTACCAGGAGAATATTTCCGGCACAGATTGTCCGACTACCGGGGTGCAGCCCTACGCAGTCCGGCACAACCCGGTGATGTATTTCAGCGACGTGACTTCGAGCTTGGATTACTGCACAAACCATGTCCGGCCCTACGCGGAGCTCGAATCCGATTTGGCCAACAATACCGTCCCGGCCTATAATTTCATTACGCCAAATTACACCAACGACATGCACGATAGCACGGTACGGATTGGAGACAATTGGCTGGCGGCCGAGCTTCCCAAAATCCTGCACTCAACGGCCTATAGTAATAATGGAGCGATTTTTATTACCTGGGATGAGGATGACTTTGGCACACCACAGGATCCCATCGGCATGATTGTTCTCTCTCCTCTGGCAAAGGGCGGCGGCTACTCAACGATGAATTATTATACGCACAGCTCCACTTTGCGCACCTTGCAGGAAATATTCGGCGTTCGTCCGTTTCTTGGGGACGCTGCGAATGCTGCCAGTTTGACGGACTTTTTCAAACTGCTTTCGGTCAGCGCAATCGCGGGATTGCCAGATGGCTCCAGACATTTGACTCTTACCAACACAATTCCTGGCAGAACTAATTTAATCCAGGCTTCCATCGATCTGTTGAACTGGTCCACGATCAGCACGAATGTAAGCGCAGGGGATTCCTTGGATATAATTGATCCCGCCTCCACGGCATTCTCGAATCGCTTTTATCGTGCTTATCAAATGCCTTAATTATTCAGGGGAAGCTCGGCTAGATCACCTCTTCCCGGATTCACTTTTGGGGGAGCGGGGATAATTTTTCCTTTATCATCCAGGCGCGGAAAAACCAGGCGCGTTTATCGGCCTCCGTTAAAAGGTCCCGCAAATTGTGACCTGTATTCGCACACGGTTTACTGGTCGGCAACTTAAGACCTGACGATCCGCCGAAGACTCCGTCAGACTCCTCCTACACGTCGGACTCGTCTGACCCAAACCCTTCCCTACAACCTTCTCGAACCTCACGACACCATTGCTGAAGGAGACGTTTTCGTCTTCGCCGAGGAAGGTAATCAACCAGTGAAGCACCCGTTCCATCCATCCTGGCAAGGCATACGCGTCGCAAACTGCCCGCAAGGCCTTTCCCTCCTCCTTGGTCCACCTCTCAACGGCTCAACCGCACCTTGAGGTGCAAACTCTCAACTCCGCCGAACTTCCGCCTTTAGAATTTACTCTGTCCCCTCAACAATACCGGCAGATGTTTTGTTTGAAATCGACCTTCCTTTGCGCGACGGCAGCTTTCGCGCTTCCCGCTCTCGCGCCCGGGGCAGGGGAGCTGCTCTTCCCGGCGGACCCGGACCAAACCCTCGAACGCACCAGCTTCCAAACCTCCCAGCCGTGGAGTCCCCTCGGGAATCTCCGCGCGGATGTCGCCATGGTTTATGGCATCGACAAATCGTTGCCGGACCGCGTCCGGAGCTGGCGCGAGCGCGGCTATCGCGTGCACCTCATGACGGGCGTTGCCTGGGGCAATTACCAGGATTATCTCTACGGCCGTTTCGATGGCACGAACCACGAGGACAACGCGCAGACCGATCGTCTCGGGAAAAAAATCGGGCACGGCAGGGATGTCTATTACATGTGCCCCGCCGAGAACTACGGCGAATTTCTCAGCGTCGGCGTCGAGCGCGGTCTCGAGGCCGGGGTGGAAGCGGTCCATCTTGAGGAACCCGAGTTCTGGGCTCGGGCCGGTTACTCGGAAGGGTTCAAGCGGGAATGGCAAAGTTACTATCACGAACCGTGGCAGCCGCCGCAGGAAACCGTCGATGGCCAGTGGCGCGCCTCCAAGCTGAAATACTTCCTCTATCGCCGCGCCCTGCAACAGGTCTTCAGCCACGTGCAAAAATACAACCAGCGCACAGGGCGCAATGTCCGTTGTTATGTGCCGACGCACAGCCTCATCAACTACGCCCATTGGTGCATCGTCAGTCCGCAATCCAGTCTCGCGCTCCTGGACGGCTGCGACGGTTACATCGCCCAGGTTTGGACCGGCACCTCGCGCACGCCCAATCATTACCGTGGCAAACGCAAGGAGCGCACCTTCGAAACCGCCTTCCTCGAATACGGCGCCATGCAAAATCTGGTCCGCGCCACCGGCCGCACCGTTTGGTATCTGAACGATCCCGTGGAGGATAATCCAGGCCACGACTGGACCGATTACGGCGCCAATTGGGAATCCACCCTTACCGCTTCGCTCCTCCAGCCGGACGTCTGGCGTTATGAGGTCGCGCCATGGCCGGAACGGATCTTCGGTGGACGCTACCCCCGCAACGCCCCGCGCGAACAGCGCCAATCCATTCCCCCCGCCTACGCCACCGAATTGCAGGTGGTGATGCAGGCCCTCAACGACATGAACCAAAAAAAGATCGAATGGGATTGCGGCACGCGCGACCTCGGCGTGCTCATCAGCGATTCCATGATGTTCCAGCGCGAGAAACCCACCCCCAGCGATCCGAACATGGCCCAGTTCTACGGGCTCACTCTGCCGCTCCTGAAACGCGGCATGCCCGTCACCCCGGTCCAGTTGGAAAACGTCACGCTCCCAAACTTCCTCGCCGAGCAACGCCTCCTCCTTCTCACTTACCAGGGGCAGAAACCGCTCTCGGCCGAGGTTCATGCCGCCCTCGCCACCTGGGTGCCGGACGGCGGCGTCCTCGTCATGGTCGATGACGACCGGGACCCTTACAATCGCGTGCGCGAATGGTGGAATGACGACGGCAAAACGCGGCGCATTCCGCGCCAGCATCTCTTCGAACAACTCGGCCTCAGGGACGCCCAGTTCAGCACGGCTTCACCCACGCTCCTCAACGTGGGGCAGGGGGCCGTCCTCTGGATCCGTCAAAGCCCGATCCCATTCGCCCTTAACGCCGAGGCCGAGGCGCGCTTGATTTCGGCCCTGCAACCCGCCGTCCGCAAAGCCGGATTGGACTGGAAAGAAACCAACTGCCTGGCCTTGCGCCGCGGCCCGTATCTCATCGGCGCGGGTCTCGACGAATCGGTCAGCGCGCCGGCGAAAGTCCTCCGGGGCCGTTACGTGAACCTCTTCGATCCCGAACTCGCCGTAAAACGCGCCGTCGCTCTCGAACCCGGCAAACGCGCCTTCCTCCTCGATCTCGATGCCGTGAAATCCGACAAACCAAAACTCCTCGCTTCCGCCTGCAAGGCGCTTTTGGCCACCCACGACAACAACGTGATCACCTGGACCGTCGAAGGCGTCGGCAACACCCCGGCCATCGTTCTGATCTCCACCGCCAAACCACTGCGTTCCATCCAACTGGACCACCAACCCCTGGACACCTTCAACTACGACACCAACGAAGCCCTCCTCTACCTCCGCTTCCCCAACGAAGCCCGCCCGCGCAGCCTTTCCCTGAGTTTTTAAGTCCCACTCTTGCTCTTGCCCCTCCGCCGCTTAACGCGAGTCCATCAACCATCAACAAAAAACCATTAACCAAACTTGGGCGGGCGAGGCTCTCGAAGATCCTCCGATTAATCCACCATAGTTACACAGTCTGTTCAACGACGGTGGAGCCTTACGCAGCGGAGGACCGACGAGTCCCAATTCTTTCCCTCCTTCCTCCGCCTCCGTTCGAGCATCAACCCGCTGCCCTTTGGTCCCCAAACCCTAACTCCTCCAGCGCTCCAGTCTGGCCCATCCTAGTGGCGTAGGAAACTCGTGGAATCGGGTGGATAAATTAGTAAGAATTCGGCATGGGCGCGTTCTATGAGTCGATTCTCGTGAAGACTGAAAATTCGGAAGCCATTCGGCGTGTTTTGGGCCTCGTCGCCAAGAACAGTGATAACAGATTCCTGGTTGGCCCGGCGCTGAATGGCTGGGTGAGCATTTTCCCTAAGAACAGCGGTCAAAGCGATGCCGTCTCGGCCGAAATCGCGAAGCTGGATTCGCACGACATTTTCCACCTGATCGTCCATGACGATGATATTTTCACCTACTATTTCTAACGCATTGGAAAGTTGATTGATCATTACACCTCATGTCCGGATTACTTTCATGAGGTTTCGGAAGCGGAGAAACAGGAATGCCAGGGGAACCCGGAAATGTTCCAGGATTTGCTCCCGGATCAACAATCGTTGAACGCACTCAATGATTTGCTCAACGCTGCCAAAATAGAATATATCTTTGAACAAGAGAGGATGATAAAATTCGTCGAACTACTTGGCTTTTCGAATGCCTTGAGCATTTATGAATATCTGCAGTCCGGGGACCGCGAGGGCATAAAGGGTTGGAGACAGTTCGTTCACATCCCTGACCTGACTCCCGAAAAGAATGCAAAGCGAGCTGCTCAGGCGCGGATCAAGGTGCCGAGGACCGGAATAAGCGGTTCGCCCATTGGCGCGGGTCATTAGAGTTAGCGGGTCTGTCCCCCACGATGTAACCTTCACGTCCTTAACGGTCTTCTGTGAGAACCAATTACTTGAACGAAGCTGCTGAACAACTTTAGGCTTTCGGAGCATGAGATTTCCTAAGCCGAGATCAGAAAGTGAAGCGCCAAATTCCGTCGCCCCTTGATTTGTGTGAATGGGTCGTGAATGGGTCGGTCCCGCACAACGTAACCTTTGTGTATAAAAACTTCCTTCTCTACACCGCTCCTTCGTTCAACCTCGAGAGGAAGGGTCAAACCATGGCACGTTTCGTTTCAAAACGCGGTCGAGGCATCAGCCCCGCAATAGTAACCCTTTGCGTCTCCCGGATTTCGCCGCCTTAACACTTCAGCGTTTAGCATCGCGTAGCGCCCAGCCAAACAGGCAGCTCGTAGGGGGCGTTGGCTGGGCTCAGCCTTTACTTTTCAATCCTCCGAAATTCCCAGCGCATCACGTCCCGCGTTTCAACATCAAAGCTCTTAGGCGGTTCCTGTGAAGTGTCTTGGTTGATCGCCAGGGTCAGTTTCCCGTCCCCGGTCTTGAGGATTGCAGGCACCACCTTGCCGTTGCTCTCCTTATCCTTGGAATCCGTGATGGTGGCGCGTAACTGCTGCGGGTTTGTGCCTGCAGGCAATGTAAACCTCGTCATAAACCAAAAATTCGTGTCCCGGTAAAAGTGGAGCGAATCCCCGGCGATCGTGATGACAATTTTCCCGTCCTTCTCCTGGCCCACCAGCACTCCCTCCCATCTTCCCTGCAGCCCTTGCAGTTGCTGAGCGTGGCGTGGGCGACTGACGCAACCCGCCTGGAAGCAAAACAGAAGACACGCGACAACCATGGAAAGCACCGTAAATCCGGTCGATCCTTTAAAAGGCATTTTCATTTTTTGGTCTGGATGGCAGTCCGTTAACGGACGCCAGTCGCCATCGTAGTCGTCGATCGCTCCGAGTCGATTATGGAACTGTAAAGCCTTTGTAAAAGGAGGCCATGACCGGCTGCGGCTCAGTTCTGAGATCTGGCCAGCTCCAACTCAAGGTGGGGAGGGCAGCACCTAAGGTGGCGTTGACAGGAATTCGGGCTCGGCATTACGATAAACACAATGCCAGGAAATAGACGGAAGGTGCATTGAGCAGAATTCTAACCAGGGATAAATCATGAAACATCTTCTATGCATGCTTCTTCTCGTCTTGAGCGGTTGCGCCGCTTTTAGGGAACTTGACAGGTCCTGGCTTACGCAGAACGAGAAAGCGGTCGTAATCGAACGAGCCAGGACTCTGGCATTGGCGAGTGGTTTGGTTCAAGGAACCGAGCGTGCCATAGTCGAGTCTGGTAACCCGAACATGTCGTACTATTTCCTCTCAGGCGTTCACTACGCCCAGTACTTTATCACTTGGAGCTTTGCTGACAAAGGTGGCGTGCTCGTCTCCGGAGAAGGAAGCATGCTCACCCTTAAGGGCGCAATGGTGAAGCGACTTCCGGCAAAGCCGCTCCGAGCCATGACTGCAAAACCTCCAACATCGGCTTGAAAGCTCAGAACTGATTTCGAGTTTGACCGATGTGCCCAAAAAGGATTGTGTTCGGCAATCGGAAGTGGCTCCTACTTTTCTCCTCGAACTTTCCCTTCGCATTGTTCAGCCAAAACGAAAGCGCTGCCCGTTGTGGCATGGCGTAAAGGGTTAACCGCGCGCGTAGCAGCGCAGAAGTGTCTAGGCGGCGTAGTCATCAATGCTCTGGATATCTCAGCCGGTAAAACCTGGTATCGCCTACAAGGCGATTATAATCTTTCCATACTTCGGTGGTTCCGCTTCCCAACAACGGAGCTGGGGACGAAAAAAATGAAATCCATCTGGGATGCGCAAGCTCTCGGGAGTACTCGGGTATGTATGGAACTCCTAAAGTGGTTGGGACGTGGAGCCAGACTTCGCCGTTTGTGAACGTAACGGATATCCCGTTGTTTTTGTTGGTTGGATTGGTTCCCGCAAGGAACTCCTGCAGGTTTGACATGCCGTCGCCGTCCGGATCCGCTGTCGGCGTTCCATTAGTTGAGGTGAGCGAATTGAAAAACTTTAATTCCCAGTTATCATCAATGTGGTTTCCGTTGGTATCCGGCCATGGGCTGAAAGTTACGTCGGCGGACGTTACTGGACTCTCATTTCCCTGACCGTCTCCGAACTTCGCGTAAATTTTACCGACCCCTTCCCGTTCCAACCGAAACGTGAGGTTGGAGTCGTTGATGCTCTGCCATTGAGATCCATGAACATATTGGAATATCCCGGAATCGAATCCCAGAGAAGGCGCCGTTGCGAAAAGGGATAGTTCCATGTTCCAGATCGGGTCAGCAAAAAGAGGCCCAGTACGCGCGGCAGGCGTAACATCCATGATGCGAGCGAATTGTTCCCAGAAATCGCCTATATAATACCCATAGCTGTCGCTGGCATGATAGACAAACACGCCTTGGTAGGGCAGGCCGTTGTCGAAATTGTGAATTCCGGAAACCGCGCCCTTTTTTCGAAGCTCCAGCAACAGATACTCTTCCCCCACATAAGCGGTCTCATGAAGCTGGCGACGAGCCTGATAACCGTCAGGATGAAGCGGAACTTTGATGAGCTTCGTCCGTGACGTGTATGGAAATTCCTCCGATGCGTACAGCCGCAGCAACGTTTCATTCTCGCCGTAGCGTAACTCGTAGGGGGAAACTACCCCCAGGCAAGCTTTCATGAAGGCATCGAAATACGCCGGATCATTGTAGTAGGGCTCGACTGCGTGAGAGTAATTCCTGCCTCCGGTAGCCATCAAACTGTACTCTTGTATCAAATAATGTTGGGGATAGAGATCAGCAATATATTCGGTGTCCGTGAAGGTGATGTGAGAACCCAAACCATGGGTCAATTCGTGTAAAAATGAGCCGTACCAAGTGTCTACCTGAAAGATGGAAAAAAACGGCTCCGAATTAGTCCTCTTTTCCCAGGAAGTGTCGGGCGCGTAATCAACGATTACGTTCTTCCCGGAAGGAACAGGAGTGCCCAGGGTAATAATGTTGTGTTCCTGCACGTTGACGGAGCCACCAGAAAAGTAATTCACTCCAGTGTGGTTCGTGTCGTCTGCCAGCCATACCCCCTGCAACCTGTAAGCAAGAAATTCGGGTTGCACATAGATAGCGTTGCTGACTGTGTTTACTTCGTTCGTGATCGGGTGCATGAGCCTGGAATTGACCTCCAAAGGCAAATCGATTGTTAAGTAACCGGCGAAGTGCTTATCCGGATCATCCCAGTAGAGGCTGCTCTGCTCGTAACTGCCATAAATTGGAGATAATTCTCCCGGCATAACAATGATTACAAATTTGTATTTGTTGGTCTCAAACCAATGTGGGGTCAGGGCTTTAATTCCTTCTGAAGTGTCATGCACCAGATGCTCGGGAATCGTCCAGACCAGGCTCGAGGTGTATGTGCGAGCCGTTCCAACCGTGACCCACTGCGGGTATATGTCCCCCGTGATCCGGACATGGCCATAAGTATTTTGTTCGAAATACTTCTTCGTGCTGTTTGCAACATTCCGGGCATCAGGGCCATTGGTCTCGTTAAACATCAGCCGTTCAAACCAACCATTAGTAGCCCATGTGGGAACTCCAGAGCCGCCACTCAATCGAACTGGAACGAAAAGCACTCGCACCTCATTGGTGAAGCTGGGCAGCCCTGCTGGTGCCCCGTGCCCTCCAGGCACCCCATTTGGATAGGTAATGTTGAGGTCAGCATAGTCCAAATTGCTATGCAGGTTCACAACCGTAATCCGTACGCCGTTTGAGCCTTCACCAAAGGACGGATCCTGAGAGAGTTTTACCATTAGGCCGTTGGTCGGTGGGGGCGGGGGCGTAATTGCAACTGTGATGACACGATTCGTGACGAAACTCGGAACAGAAATCGACCCTGCTGGTATCGCTGCACGCCCGCAGCAGACTGTTGCCAACAGCAAGAGCCCCGGCAGAGCGATAATGTCCCAGCCGGTCCTTTCTTTTGTAGGGCGCTTACGGGCGGAGGTGATTGCGGATTATCGGCGTTTTTTACAGAGATGCAATCCCAAAAGATTCGTCGTGTTCAGTCCCCAGAAATGGAAATTGGGGCCCTCACTTCATCACAGCCCTCGTTTTGAAATCCTCCCGCTTGGGCCGCCAGGGGACCTTCGAAGCGTTGGACATTGCTCGGCGCCGTCAGACCATAGAAGAATGAAGCACTCCCTCCCGCACACCTTGATAACCTGAAAACTTCGCGCAGCGAACTTCGCCGAGAACCCCGACTGTTCCTTGGAACAGCGGTGGCCAGCCAACCACGAAGGGTCGTTGGCTGCGGTTGATAACCTGAAAACCAATCCCTCCGTCCGCGTGTCTCTCAACGCTCAACCGCGGCTTAAGCCGCAAAAACTCTCAACTGGCGCACCTGGCGCCGATCCTCCCCACGCGCCCCTCGCGCCACAGACGCCTCTTGCGCCTTATACGCCCCAGGCGTCCCTCGCGCCCCACGCGCCAGACAACAACCGCACTTCATGCTAAGACCTACACCAATGGTAGGGCACGTACATTTAGGAAAAGAAAGGAACCGCTCGGCAGGAAAAAGTTTTCAGCCATGGCGCCCTCCGTCCATCAACACAATTGTTGCGTTGGGAACGAACAATTGGATTCGAGTGGCGGGGCGCCAGGAGACCACCGGGTCGCTGGGAGCGATCCGGTAGGAGTGCACAGCCGTGCAAGCCGGAAGGCCGAGTGCGATGGGCAGAGCACGAGTCAACGATTTGCTCACGGCAAAGGCCAAGCAGCCGACTAAGTGGGGACGAAGGAGCCAATGCACAGCAAGTGCAGGCCCGTAGGCCGAGGGCTGGGGGCAGCACGAGTCAATCAACGAACTTCCATCAACCGCGCCACTAGGCGCGCGAAGGCATATGAATATAAAAATTGAACATCATACAGGCCCCAAAAATGGTGGTCCAAACGAGAAAGCGCCAACTGCATCGCCTGGTGAGGGAATCCGCCATCGGTCCTATCAGTCCCATAAGCCCCGTCGGGGTGGCCAACCAACATCTCGCCCTTTCAATTATCAACTTCGCGAAGCGACCCAGCCGCCAGTTTCACAGCGAAGACTGGGGCTGTGGCTCACCCGCAATTTAAGCCTAGTTAAGCCTTCGAAAGCCTTATTAAACCATCACCTATTAAGCCTTCCCGTTAAGGCTCCCCCGACACCATTTGATAACATGAAAACTTTTCCCTCCTCCGCTGCTATTCGTGTCAATTCGAGTCCATTCGTGGTTGATCAACTTGGTTTGCAAAACTCCTGTCCGCGCAAGCCCAGCGCAAACCGACGCCAGGTCATGCAAGGTTACGCAAGCCTATGCAAGGTCACCCCGCGATCTGAAATGCAAGCCTTGCGCGCTCTCCATCTCCCCACGGTGGAGGAGAGCCTGTCCTCCATAGACCCGCTAAGAACTTGGGTGCAGAAAAGGCTCCGACCATTGCCATCAAGCCGTATCAAGGTCAATCAAGCCAAACAAAGGCCAATCAAGGTCTCCCGAAAAATTGCAAATCAAGCCTTGATATCAAGCCATCGCGTCCTTCGGGTGGCCATTCTTGAAAGCTTGAAAACTATTCCTGTCCTCAGTAGCTCGGCGTAGGAGGATAATTTAGCGGAGGAGGATGCGTTTAAAGAATAAGACAGCGGAATAAAGCTGGATAAAGAATTAAAACAAAAACGGTCCGTTAAAGATTTAAATAAAGAAATTCGCTCAGCTTTTTCCAAACCTGCATCCCCGCACTTCCGTTCTTGATAACTTGAAAAGGTGATAACATGAAAACCATTTCTTCAGTCTGGGGTGGTGTCGATTCGTGGTTCAAAAAATGGCGTCCGACCTGTTTTCGCATTTCGATTTCGGAACGCTTCGTGTTCCACTCGCGGAACAGCTTCGCCCAATCACGATTAAACGATGTGAATTCTCCCGGGAAATCATGGGAAAGAGAGCATGGCACCCCCGCTGCTAAAGGGAGGAAAAGCTCAGTTTAAAAGCGCGACCGTGTCGCAAACCTTTTTGAACTGAGACCAAACTGAAAGTTATCGTGAAAACAACAACACTCCTCTCTACCGATCGCGTGAGCCACTGGGCGGGCCTCCTTTGCACCGCCGGATTGCTGGCATTCTTTCCAGCACAGTGGGATCCGAAGCTTGGAATTCACGTGACTTGAAGTCGCGGCCGCACTGACCCTATAGTGAGTCGTATTAATTTAAATCATACCAACATGGTCAAATAAAACGAAAGGCTCAGTCGAAAGACTGGGCCTTTCGT
>JADMIO010972815.1_pt1 | contig 35673 bp, 28 predicted proteins | sample 8958161 | NCBI WGS metagenome assembly JADMIO01 (sample SAMN16585339, study PRJNA669376) | soil metagenome | isolation source: Crop rotation soil | place: USA: Cullars Rotation, Alabama | collected 2011
GGGTTGCGCTCGTTGCGGGACTTAACCCAACATCTCACGACACGAGCTGACGACAGCCATGCAGCACCTGTGCAAATTCTTCCTTTCGGAAGTCATAGGCTTTCACCTACTTAGAGATGCATGTCAAGGCCAGGTAAGGTTCTTCGCGTTGCATCGAATTAAGCCACATACTCCACCGCTTGTGCGGGCCCCCGTCAATTTCTTTGAGTTTTAATCTTGCGACCGTACTCCCCAGGCGGCACGTTTAACGCGTTAGCTCCGGCGCGGAAGGGGTCGAATCCTCCCACACCAAACGTGCACCGTTTACTGCCAGGACTACCGGGGTATCTAATCCCGTTTGCTCCCCTGGCCTTCGTGCCTCAGTGTCAGGAACTGTCCAGAGACCCGCCTTCGCCACTGGTCTTCCTTACGATCTCTACGCATTTCACTGCTACACCGTAAATTCCAGTCTCCTCTCCAGTCCTCAAGCACAGCAGTATCGAATGCAGTTTCGGAGTTAAGCTCCGAAATTTCACACCCGACTTACCACGCCACCTACGCACCCTTTACGCCCAATGAATCCGAACAACGCTTGAGACCTCTGTATTACCGCGGCTGCTGGCACAGAGTTAGCCGTCTCTTCCTCTTCTGGTACTATCAACTACTCGGCAGTTAACCGTGTAGCATTGTTCCCAAATGACAGGAGTTTACAACCCGAAAGCCTTCATCCTCCACGCGGCGTCGCTCCTTCAGGGTTTCCCCCATTGAGAAAAATTCTCGACTGCTGCCACCCGTAGGTGTCTGGACCGTGTCTCAGTTCCAGTGTGACTGGTCGTCCTCTCAGACCAGCTACCCGTCATCGCCTTGGTGGGCCGTTACCTCACCAACTAGCTGATAGGCCGCGGGCTCATCAAGAAGCGCCAGGTTGCCCCGGCTTTGATGTCGGAAAGATGTCTTCCCTGATCATATGCGGTATTAATTCGCCTTTCGGCGAGCTATCCCCCACTTCTCGGCAGATTGCCCACGTGTTACGCACCCGTTCGCCACTAAACTTCTCTCGGTATTGCTACCAAAAGAAGTCCCGTTCGACTTGCATGTCTTATCCACGCCGCCAGCGTTCGTTCTGAGCCAGAATCAAACTCTCCGTAAAAATTTGGAGCCCCGAATTGCTTCGGGGACAAAGTTTGCCGATCCCACTTTTGGCGGGACCGAAATTCTGACCATTCTTCCCAGCACTTTGACTAGCAAAGCGCTGGGTCGTCCGATCTTATTAATTGAGATCACCGGTTCGTGAAAACCGGCGAAATTTTCAATCAAAGAAAACTTAACGAATAACGCACAATTCAATTTTCGCTGACTTGTATCATTTTGAAATTCGCTTCGGATTTCATCACGCGATATGCGGACGAATTCCAGTCGTGCGCGAACTCAAAACCAAACTCTCAAAGATCAACCGTTCCGCTCCTGCTCCACGACAAACGCCGCCCGCTTGCTGTTTCCAACAAACCGCGGCTCGCGTTGAGCCAGGAAGAACACCCCGAGTGATCGGGACCGCTATCGGCGGACTAGCAAAGTATCGCAGGTCGCTCGGTCGTCAACGGAAAATTCGCATTTCTTTTGGAAAAATTTTCCCCACCGAACGAATCCTTCTCGAGACACGGGTCAACTTGTGAACACTGGCTTCCGAATCAAGAGGGAGTCGCCACAAAATTCGGTGGCCCATCGTCTAGCTGCGAAGAGGTCGAACCGCGTTTTGCTTCGTTAATTCCTTGAGCGCATCTCTGCCAACCCAACGCGCTGCGGACTCGTCCGACTGGGAAAGGCGGCGCGCCAGTTCGACTGCGGCAGAATTCAGGGCGCGATTGCGTTTGCCAATTCCACGCAATGCCCAGCTCACAGCTTTCTTCACAAAATTACGGTCGTCACCAGAGGCCCGCTCAATCAAACGAAGGCTGCGAAGAAATGGTTTATCGGGCGCGTTTTTGTCGTGGAGCGCGACACTGGCGAGCAGGGCAAAAGCCGCCCGCTTCACAAACTCGCGCCGATCGCTGCTCCACTGCTCGACTTTCGCCCAGGCGTGCGGGGATTTATCGAAAAGATGAAAACAGAGCGTGTCGCAGATCGCCCAGTTATCGAAATCGCCCGCCCAGCGATCCATCAGCCCGGGCGTGACTCGTGCCGGCTCGGAAATGAACGCCGTAAGCATGCGCGCCTCGTAAATGTTTGTCTTCCAAAGCGCGAGAGCGAGCGCGTGATTGCGACCGATGCGTTTGGCGAGCGCGCGAATGTCCGCCACCGAAACTCCGAGGACGTTTTCGGCCACAATCGCGTAGCGCGCCATGCCTTCGCGTCCACGCTTGGTGCCTCGCCTCTTTAACGCGGCAACGACCGACTCGATATCGTTTTCAGTGGCCTTGGAAGGCACGCTTCCCATGTTCGTCTATGGACGAAATCAAAAACAACTCGGCTTATTCGCCCACCCATCCTCCGCCGGTAGTAGAGTGAGGATTGTGCGAGACGACCGTTCGCGTCGGACGCATGTGAACAAAAAAATACTTCCCATTGATTTGCTCGGCGATGAAATGCCCCTTCGACTGGGCCGCTAGAAGCTCCCGATAAACGATCGGCCGAACATTAAAAAACCGATAAACCGCGCCTCGCGTAAATTCGATTTCCAGCGCCTGCAGAGTTCGGCTGTAGCCGACGCTGGCGACATTGCTCGATTGGACTCTCACCCGCGGAATCCTCGACAATTCTGTGCCCACCTGTTCGGCCAAAGCGAGTCGGCTGAAGAGACAAAAAAGCGTGAGAAAAACGGCCCGGCGGGATGCATTCATCCGGCTGTGATAAGGAACCAACGCCGGGCCGTCGAGCGCAAAAATCACCTCAGCCCAACAACTTGGGCATCGTCGCCCGACCTACGGCAACCACCCGCCCGTGGCCTGCACCGGCCCGAGCTGATCGCGCGGGCTGACCCAAATGGCCACCGCCAGACGCGCCCCGGACTCACTCGAAATCGGAATCGTTAGGCGAGCGCGCTGCGCATCCGAGCCGCTTTCCATCGCGGCATCGCGCAGAGCGAGCACAACGAAATCGTGCTTCAGATCGCGTCCTCGATTTTCACCCGCATCAACTTTTGAGGAGACCCCCGATCCGAGCAGCGCCAGATGCGCATCCCATTTTCCGGCGGCCGGGTTGGTCGGTTGAAATTCAATCGCAAAATTTTTCCCGTCGATTGTTTTCGCAACCAGAACACCGGGCGCCTTGTCGCTAGGCGTTGAAAAGTTCGTGCTCGACCAGTCGCGCAATTCGCGACCGTTGTTCACGACGCACGGCGTGTAAACCGACTCGTTTTTCCAAAGCTCGGCATAATGAAGTTGGCGTTCCGTCCATTGCTTGGACGCAAAACGGTCGCGCCACCCAAGCCGGTCCCAGTAATCAACGTGAAACGCAATCGGCACGAAGTTTTTCCACAAGCCCGAATTGTCTTTCAACCGGCTGATCCACGCCTCCGCCGGCGGACAACTGCTGCAACCTTCAGAGGTGTAAAGCTCGATCAGGGCGGTTTGCTGCGAACCGCTCTCAAATTTCGTTTCCGTAGCGGAAGAAAGCATGCTTGTGCCTAACAATAAGGCGAGGCTGAATAAAAATCGCTTCATATAAAATTGGAGTCGTTATCCCAGTTCAATATTCCCCGGATCTATCGCTGGGCACAATGCATCACAGCGTCATTGTAGCCGCTTCGCTGTGCGAAGCGCGGGTATGCGCTCCGCCGGCACAATCTTATCTCACGTCGCCCACAGGGCGACGGCTACAAATTCAAAATGTGTTTGATCCCGCGAATCGGAATTACCACCCACGCAGGCCGGTGATTCAATTCGTAACCGACTTCGTAGACCGCCTTGTCAATCAGGTAGGCTTCGAGGATGACTTGGAGCTCGCTTTCCTTTTCCGGAAGAAAGCCGGCACCGGCCGTGACTTTCAAATAGCTTTCGAGAAAGATCGCGCTCATCTGTCGATACCAAAGGTCGGCCCAGCGCTCGAGAAAAGGCGCATCCTCTGCTCGAATCGTTGGGCGCCAGAGCGCGCTGTAGGCAGCATATTGGAAAGAGCGCATCATCCCCGCCACATCGCGCAGGGCGGAGCGCTTTAGTTTCCGTTCGCTCAAGGGCCGAGCGGGTTCTCCCTCGAAATCGAGGATCACAAAATCTTTCCCGGTGAACAGCACCTGGCCGAGATGAAAATCGCCATGAATCCGGATCTTGCTCGCCGGCACATTCTGTTCGAGAAGCCGCCGTTCACTCGCCAGGATCTTCTCTTCAGCCGCGAGGACCTGCGTCGCCTCTTCGCGAAATGTTTCCGGCAACTCGGGCAGTTTCTTTTGCAAGAGGGCGAAAACACGTCGCAACGAAGCGCGCATCGATTGATAAACAGAGCGCTGCGCCATCGTGTTGAACGGCTCCGGCGCAAAGACGTCATCCGCCGGCTCCGAGGCCAGTGCGAGGTGCATTTCGCCGGTGCGCTGTCCGAGCAATTTGGCCTTCTCCGGATAGACCCCGCCGAGAAGCTCCTCGAGAAGCGGACCGGGCGCGGTCAAATCCGCCTGGAGATCGCCCTTGCGTGCCAGGACCTGCTCGAAGTAGCGGCCGACCGCATCGAGGGTCAGCGCCCATGCGTCGCCTTCGTTAGGCACAGCGGCCTGGAGCAACGCCACCACTGTCGATTCGGCGCCGGAACGTCGATATTCGATCGCACCGGCGAACGCTGGGACATGCGCAAACTGGCGGCGCTCGGTCAGGAAGCGGGTCACATCGACATCCGGATTCACCCCATCCTCCAGTTTGCGGTAGAGCTTGAGGAAAAATCGGTTCTCAAAAAGCATGGAGGAGTTGCTCTGGTCAGCGCTCACCACCTGCGAAGTCGGTACACTTTCGTTAGGCTTTTGCGCGAGAAGGTCGCTGCTTATCCCGACCAATTGACCATTGCGCCCTTTCAGAACCGCGCCGTCGGCCATGAGTCGAAATATCTTTTCTCGAAAATCCGCGTCCCAGATGGCGTCGTACAAAACGCCATGTTCGCCAACGCGAGCGATGACTGCCCCCGGCGTACCGCGTGCCAGCGCTTCGGCGGCGGGCCCGGATTCGAGCTGAATCGCGAGCGAATAAATATCGGGCGCCCCATCGGTGTAGGCGACTTGGACCAGCCAGAGCTGGCCCGCTTCCTCGGCGACCGGGATTTGCTCGATAATTCGCATCTCCCGAATGTTGCGCGCCTTGGCGCCAAACCACCTGCAAGTGCGCAGATAGGCCGGCAGAATCTCCCGCTCCAGTTGGTCCCGCTCCCGGTTGACGAGGAGCGCCTCCAGTCGTGGCTCCGCAGAAATTGTGGGCACGACGCGTTTTTTGGCAGGCCGCTTTCCTTTCTGCGCCTGGAATCCGAACCAGAAATGCCCATGCGGCGACATCGTTAGGGGATAAAGCGCCTTCTTAACCGGGGGAAACTTATTCCGACTGAAAACTTCGACCGGCACGGATCCGGCAAAACGAGACAGATCGAGTTCGACCGATTGAGAAAAGCGCGAAAGATTTACGACGACAAGAATCGTCTCGTCCTCGTAGCTCCGGAGAAACGCCAGCACCTTCGGATTTTCCGGATGCAAGAACTCGATCGAACCGCGGGAGAACGCTCGGTAATTTTTCCGCATCGCGATGACCCGACGCATCCACCAGAGGAGCGACGACAAATTCTTCTGCTGATTTTCGACGTTGATCGCTTCGTAGTGGTATTCCGGATCGATCGTGATCGGGAGATAAAGCTGTTGCGGATTCGCTTTTGAAAAACCGGCGTTGCGATCGCTGCTCCATTGCATCGGGGTGCGGCACCCATTGCGATCGCCGAGGTAAAAATTGTCGCCCATCCCAATTTCATCGCCGTAGTAGAGCACCGGCGTCCCTGGCATGGAAAAGAGCAGAATATTGAGCAGCTCGATCTTGCGCCGGCTGTTCGCGAGCAGAGGCGCCAACCGTCGCCGAATCCCAAGATTAATCCGCGCCGTGCGATCGGTCGCGTAAACGCGCCACATGTAATCGCGCTCTTCGTCAGTCACCATCTCGAGGGTTAACTCGTCGTGATTGCGCAAAAACATCGCCCACTGACAATTCTCGGGAATGGCCGGCGTCTGCTCGAGGATGTCGATGATCGGGAACCGATCCTCCATCTGCAGCGCCATGAACATTCGCGGCATGAGCGGGAAATGGAAATTCATGTGCGACTCGTTGCCGTCGCCGAAATATTCCACCGCGTCCTCGGGCCATTGATTCGCCTCCGCGAGCAACATCCGACCTGGGAATTTCGACTCCATGTGCGCGCGCAGCTTTCTTAGGTAGACGTGCGTCTCCGGGAGATTCTCGCAGTTGGTCCCCTCGCGTTCGTAAAGGTACGGAATCGCATCAAGCCGCAGGCCGTCGACGCCCATGGCCAACCAGAAATCGAGCACCCTTTGCACGGTCTCGTGCACCGCTGGATTGTCGAAATTCAAATCCGGTTGGTGCGAATAAAAACGGTGCCAGTAATACGCCTTCGCAACCGGATCCCACGTCCAGTTGGACGTTTCGAAATCCTTGAAAATAATCCGCGCATCCTTGTAGCGCTCCGCCGTGTCGCTCCAGACATAGATGTCGCGCTCGGGTGATCCCGGCGGAGCGCGCCGCGATTTCTGAAACCACGGATTCTGATCCGAAGTGTGGTTGATCACCAACTCCGTGATGACGCGCAGCCCGCGCTCGTGTGCCGCTGCGAGAAACGCCTGGAAATCCGCCAGTGTTCCAAAGTTCGGATTAACATCGAAATAATCCGCGATGTCATAGCCATCATCGCGCATCGGCGAAGGGTAAAACGGCAGGAGCCAAAGAGCAGTGACGCCCAGTTCCTGGAGGTAATCGAGCCGATCGATCAGCCCGCGAAAGTCCCCCATCCCGTCGCCGCTGCTGTCTTGAAAAGTCTTAACATGCAACTCGTAGATGATCGCGTCCTTGTACCAGAGCGGATCGATCACCAGAATATCATCGGCCATCAATTAACCTTGTTGCAGAATCCCGCCCGCGCAATTTCCAGGCGCGACGGTCAGATCTTTAAGCGGTTAATTCGAGCGACGGATCAAGTCCGGACGGACTGAAGCTAATTCTGCGATCGTTGCGGACTTGAACGCACTGGTTGCGTCAGCGTCTCATCGTACTGCCCGGCTTTAATTCGATCGAGCACCTGTTTGAACGGCAACCTTGAGATGATGCAACCACCGATTGTCTCCACCTCGCCATCGGGCGGATGGAAGTCTTTGGCCGCCCGCTCGTAGGCCGCGCGGTCGTGGACGCGCAATCCAAGCAACGCATAGAGTTGGCCTGCCGGAGTCGCCTTTGTCAGCAAACCTTCAAGTTTCGCGGTGGCGTCCGGTTCCGCCAAGAGATTGCGCAATGCCCGCTCCCCTTCCGATGTCGCTCCGGCAACTCCGATTCCGCCGATGGCGAAGCTCTCGATTCGGTGCAGTTGATCGACCGGCTCCGACGCCGAAGCGACCGGCGCGCCAATGCAGATGAGCGCCTCGACAAGAAGCCAGGCTATTGATCCCAGCGCGCGAACTTGGTGACTCATCATCTCTGTTCCTCAGACATACACCTGGGCGGGAGATTTCTTAGTGCGAATCAATTCCTTCGCGAGAACAGGTATAAAATCGGATAGTCTGTGTCCAGAAACTCCGGCCAGATAGCCCGCCAATGAAAAAACGTCGAATCATTTTGGACTTGCAGTGCTTTATCGGTTTGAGGGAAGAAGGACGCAAATCAAACCTCGACTGTCGATCGTAAGATCTGGCGCCTTTGAGACCTTTGGGACACAGGGATCTTTCCCTGACCATGATCTACACCCATGTCCTCAACCGCCCTGGGCTCGCGATACGCAGCGCGTTGGACGACGATCCTGGCCCTCCTCGATTTCCGAATCTCCAGTTAGACGAAAAGTTTTGTCTAATTCTCGTTAGGTCCTAAGATGAGTAAGGTCCTTCTTCTGCTAGTAGCTTTCGGGACTCTGACTGGCTTTTCCGTTGCATTCGCAGATGCAAAATCCGACTCGATCATCGTTTCCGGTTGGGTGACAAAAGTGGATCTTACCGCCGGTGCATTTGCAATCCGAAGCGGGGAAAAGGCTGTGAATTTAACGATCGATCCAACTCGAACCGATATCCAGGTCGATGGGGGCCTCCCTCAAACCTCGCTTCGGTTTGTGAATGTTGGCGCAGCCGCACGGGCAAAGGTTTCATTATCCGAAGACCATCTCATTGCCAAGTCAGTCAAGTTTACTCACCGGCCAGCCACGGCAATACCAGTCCGCCATGGGTTTGTCTTTTCTCCCTATTCGCACACGCTGTTTAGCGTACAACGATGCGCACACGGCGATATATTGATGGATCCAGTGGGAAAACTTTTTCTCGTCCCCTGATCCTATTCCATGGCTGAAACGAGGCATCTCGAGCAATTCGTCGTCAAGGATAGCACTTTTTCTCCAACCCCTCGCACGACGAAAGGACCTAACCGGGCGATCGAGCTGACCGCGAGCGGCCGTAATAACTTGTATTTTGGTAGCTTGAATCCGTATCCTGTTGCCATGTGCCCTCTCGCTCGTGGCAGCTCATCTTGCTCTCGTTAGATCGTGATGCCCACGCCACCTGAAATCGTCGAGTCGCTGCGAGAGAATCCCGATCCGGATGCGAAAGTGCTGTTCCATCTCTCACAGGCGGGCTCCGATCTCACGAAGCCCCACAAGCCAGACTTCGCCTTCTTCTTCGACAGCGAAGCCGCCGCGAAAGCCGCAGAGTGGAAACTTGCCGAAAGAGGATTCGAGACCAGCATCGAACCGCCAGACGAGAACCATGACCGATACTTAGTTGTTGGCGTTACCACACTCATCCCTACGCTCGCGACAATTCAACGTCTGTCCGAGGAGTTTTACGCTTTAGCAGAGGAGCTCGACGGAGAGTATGATGGTTGGGGAGCAGAGGCCGTCGACTAAACGATCTAACCATGCGATGGAGCGAACGGCGGACCGCCGTACGCTCCACTCTTGAGATGACTTGCACACATCCACTTCGAGCGACGCACGGCCTCGTCCGCCGTCGCTCATCTTGTTCTCGTTAGATGGTGAAGCCGACCTCGAAGCTGAGCATCCTGATCGCGCAGCCGAGCTTGGACTTTTCTGCTTCGCGCTCGTGATGGCAGTTCCACCGAAACCATCTGAGGAGAACCATGTTTATCATCTTACACCCGTGCTTCTCAGCGGCGGGGCAGCATTCGCTTTACGCTTTCCCTTGCGATTTGGCGCGGCGGCGAGAATTGGCTTGTCGCATTACTGAAGATCGCGTTCCACGTCTTCCTAGCAACAGAGTTGCGAGACCAGGTGCGTTCCCAAACAGAGTTTATGGAGGAGGGAGATTGGTTTTCCTCTGATCCCTGACATCCGTGGAATCCGTGGTCAAAATTTTTGGCCAAGTTCCTCATCGCCGGCATCACCGATGCCAGCCACAACGGCAGCACGGCCCCCTCCCTCCTCGACGGCTGAGTCGTTAGCCGCGTAACAAAAGTGTTACCGGACTGCGATTGATCGAACAGCGCGAACGGACTAACGAATAACAGAAACGAAAGGACATTATGCAAACCACCCACTACAGACTCAACCAATTCGTTATTCTCTGCCGCGGCATTGGTGCAGCGGCGAGTATGCTGGCTCTGTTTGCCAATGTGCAAACAATCAAGGCGGCCGACGGAGATCTTGATCCGACTTTTGGGGTCGGCGGCAAGGTAATGACCGATCTCAGCCACAGCACCGACTGGGCGAATGCGGTGGCCATTCAGCCAGACGGGAAAATGGTGGTCGTCGGGACAACTTACAAACAGAACGACTATTCCGACGAGGATTTTGCCGTGGTGCGCTACAATACAGATGGGACGCTCGATTCCAGCTTTGGCCGCGGGGGCAAGGTGCGGACGGATTTTCCTGGCCTCGCCGCAGTGCCCTCGTCGGTGGTGATCCAGCCGGATGGCAAGATCGTCGTGGCGGGCGGCGCGTTTCCGCTCTTCACGTTTGCAGGCAATTTTGTGATCGTCCGCTATAATTCCAACGGCCGGCTCGACCAGTCCTTCGGCAATGGCGGCATCGTGACGACGGTTATGAGTGCCGGCAGTTACGCGTTCGCAGTGGCGCTCCAATCAGACGGAAAGATCGTTGCGGCCGGGACCCTCTTTGTCGACTTTGTTATTGGTGATCAGTCGGATACCGACTTTGTCGTCGCTCGTTATGATCGGAACGGGAGTTTGGACACCACCTTTGGCAACGGCGGGAGTGCTTCGACCGATTTCCTCGGCAAGGAAGACGATGCCTTTTCGGTCCTGATCCAACCCGACGGAAAGATTGTTGCGGTCGGTTCCGCCAACGACCCTGCGAACTACTACGACTTCGCCGCCGTGCGTTATCTCAGTAATGGCGCGATCGATTCGACATTTGGCGTGTCCGGCAAGGTGCAGACTGATTTCGGCGATCAAAACTTCGACCGAGCGCAATCGGCCGCTCTTCAGGCGGACGGTAAGATCGTGGCCGCCGGGTTCGCTATTTCGCAGGGTGGCGGGGTGCAGAATTTCGCGGTCGCGCGCTATACCTCAAGTGGCGTTCTCGATACCGCCTTCAGTAGCGATGGTAAGCAGCAAATCACTTTCGGTGACTGTTGCCAGAGTGCCAATGAAGTCCTGCTGCAAAGCGATGGCAAAATCATCACGGTGGGCTACGCGAACACAGAAGATTCCGATTCCGACTTCCTTCTGGCACGGCTGAATGTGAACGGCTCACTCGATTCGACCTTTGGCGTCGCGGGCAAGGTGCGCACTTCCTTTGGCGATCTGAATGGGGGAGCGAACGGAGCTGCTCTGCAATCTGACGGGAAAATCGTGGCAGTCGGATTTCAGGCGACATTTAGCAATCATTGGAGTGAGTTTGCCCTGGCGCGCTATTTGGACGGCCAGTAAGTCATAATAGAAAGATTAGGTTAAAAGAGGCGATGGGCCGCTGTTCAGCGGGTATGTTTACCGTGAACTGGTTTCAGCGCTGAAGGCGCTTGAGCATTCCTAGCCTGGGGCAACGCCCCAGGACTTTCCGCAAATTATCATGAGCGCTGAAAGCGCGGCCTCAACGCACGGTTGCGGGCACAAACGAAACAACCGTTTTTCTCGCCAAGTAGTCGAATGAACCGCGCTTTCAGCGCTTTGTTTTCTAGGGGATTCTATTCCTGGGGCGGTGCCCCAGGTTAAAATGAGACCGCGCCTTCAGCGCCGAAGATCCCAAAGAAATACCAAACGAAAGCGCAGCGGGAAACAGATACTTAGCGGCCCGTTGGCGTTACCAGAGATAGCGCGTAGGGTGGTTCCGCGAGCAAACCGTAAAACGGCCGCCCCCACAACGGCATCACTTACTACGTCTCAGTGCAGGACGCGGAGCTGCAAAACACTTCCCACGCGAAGCGGCGCTTGGTAGCCTCAAGGTTTTCCTATGACAACCAAGATCCTCATCATGGGCGCGGCCGGACGCGACTTTCACAATTTCAACGTTGCCTTCCGCGACGATCCAGCTTCTGAGGTTGTGGCGTTCACCGCCACGCAAATTCCGAATATCGAAGGTCGTACCTATCCGCCGTCTCTTGCGGGCTGGCGCTACCCAAACGGAATTCCGATTTTTCCGGAGAGCGAACTGGTTCAGTTAATCGAGAAGTTGGCCGTCGATCAGGTCGTTTTTGCCTATAGCGATGTGTCACACGAAACAGTCATGCATAAGGCATCGACGGTGCTCGCCGCCGGGGCGGATTTTCGGTTGATGGGTCCGAGGGCGACGCTTATCAAGTCGACCAAGCCTGTCGTTGCGATTTGCGCGGTTCGCACCGGATCGGGCAAATCTCAGACAACGCGCGCCGTTGTGGCTGGACTGAAGAAAATGGGGAAACGCCTTGTCGTAGTTCGACATCCCATGCCGTATGGCGAACTAAGCAAACAGGCCGTGCAACGGTTTGCCACGATGGACGACCTGACGAAAGCAAACGTCACGATCGAAGAACGCGAAGAGTACGAGCCACATCTTGCCTGCGGATCGATCGTTTACGCGGGAGCAGACTACGAAAAGATATTGCGACGCGCCGAAGAAGAAGCGGAAATCGTGGTCTGGGATGGCGGCAACAACGACATGCCATTCTTCCAGCCCGACCTTCTCTTCGTGGTGACTGATCCTCACCGCGCCGGTCACGAACTAACATTTCATCCGGGCGAAACTAATCTGTGGATGGCCGATGTCATCGTCATCAACAAGATGGATACCGCGAGTAAGGAGAATGTCGCGCGGGTCCGGGAAAATATTAGAGCGGCAAATCCAAACGCCATCGTCATTCAGGCGGAGTCGCCGATTTCAGTAGATGATGCGGACCCGGAAGCCATTCGAGGCAAACGTGTGCTGACCGTGGAAGATGGCCCCACCCTCACTCACGGCCACATGTCTTTCGGAGCGGGTGTCGTCCTGGCGAAGAGGTTTGGCGCAGCCGAGATCATCGATCCGCGTCCTTACGCAGTCGGTTCGATCAAGGAGACGTTTGAGCGTTACCCAACGACCGGGGCGGTGCTGCCGGCGATGGGGTATGGTGACAAGCAAATAGCGGAGCTCGAAGCTACGATTAACGCCGCGCCAGTAGATCTGGTTCTGATTGCAACGCCGATTGATTTGCGCGGCATCGTTAATATCAAGCATCCGACAATGCGAGTGAGTTATGAGCTAAAGGAAATAGGTCACCCAACCGTGGAGGAAATTCTCCGAGAGCGCTTGCCCGCAGACAAACAATTTACGGCTCTGTAAGCATCCGGACACAGCTAGCTCCGGCCTATGCGTGCGACGCCACTGAAACAACCCTTACTTTGCCTTTACAAGCCCTTAGCATCGAGATGAGCAGCGAATTCCTGCATTTGATTTGCCTGCCGCTGCAGCGCGTCCTGCAGACTCTTTATCTCCCCGGCCTGTTCTTCCACTTTCTTGTGTTCTTTCAAGAATTCGTTTAGCAACATGGCGTTCACCGCCTCGTAGCGCACAGTGTAAGGATTACCTTGATTATCCTTGGCGACCAGAGCGGGGTCGACCTTAGCCACGTCTTCGGCCACTAAGCCGAACTGGGGAATGGCATTCGGATCTAAGTCTTTCTTGTAACGAAAAGTCACCGGTTTGAGCGACAGAATGTTTTCGCTCGAATTGGCCATCGGTTTTATGTCCTCCTTGTAGCGTGCCGAAGAAGTCAGGGTACCAAGTTGGCCCTGGCTATCGACTACAACCGCAACGCCATCTGCCACGGTCACGCCGCTAATGCCGGCGATATAGCTACGGCTCTGCCTGCCGACCGACCCGATGCGAATCGTGCTGGATTCCCCAGCCCCCGCTCCAGGGCTAGCAATGTAAATATTGTCATTACCAGTCAGCAGCTTAGATCCAGAATTAAAACCGATACCAATGTTGTTGTTGCCAGTGATCGATTTGCCCAGTGAGCCCCTACCTAGGGCAGTGTTCTGGGCGCCACTCCCATTCCCATACAGTGCTTCCGCTCCAATTCCGGTGTTGTCGTTGCCGGTTCCGGTGTGATCAGAACAAGCGTTCTCATGGATGCTCCATTGTCGCAGGATGACAGGTCTGAGACCAGAAGAAACAGGCAGTTCGAGTTCCCCGCTCCGTTGATGAGCCTGGACGCTCACGGCAAAACCTGCAGTGGTGTGACTTACCGGGGACTAGCAATGCTTGCCCGGCCAATGGTCAGGCAAGGGTTACGGGGGGACGGTCCGAGAGCTCGCCTATGAATAGAGATACTCGTCGTGAAACTCGCGCCGGGGCGCAAATTGGACACCCGGGTCGGTGCCGGTCTCGGGATACTCGAAGATTTTGCCTTCGTAGTTGCGAATCACGATTTTCTCATGGTCGTGATAAAGGATGTAACCCGGGTTGATTGGAACTTTGCCGCCGCCGCCGGGGGCGTCGATGACATATTGCGGCACAGCATAACCAGTGGTGTGACCGCGCAATCCTTCGATGATCTCAAGTCCTTTGGCCACCGATGTGCGCAGATGGGCTGAGCCGTTAATCAGATCACATTGGTAGATATAATACGGACGCACCCGGCACATGAGCAGTTTGTGCACGAGCGCTTTCATCGTCTCGAGATCGTCGTTCACGCCTTTCAGCAGGACGCTCTGATTGCCTAACGGGACACCGTGATTTGCCAGCATTTCGAGGCCGGCGCGCACTTCCGTTGTCAGCTCGCGCGGATGATTCACGTGAACGCTCATCCAGAGGGGATGATATTTTTGCAGCATCGCGCAGAGCTCCGGCGTAATCCGTTGCGGCAGAAAAATCGGAACGCGCGTGCCAATGCGGAGGAACTCGATGTGCTTGATCGCGCGCAAACGGCTTAGGATTTTCTCCAGCTTCGCATCCGTAAAGAGCAGCGCATCGCCACCGGATAAGAGCACGTCGCGCACTTCGGTATGTTCTTCGAGATACTTGAAGGCGGCTTCAAACTCGGTGTGCAACTCCTGTTCGCCGACTCCGCTCACGACTCGGCTGCGAGTGCAGTAGCGACAGTAGGCCGCGCACCGATCCGTCACGAGAAAAAGGACGCGGTCGGGGTAGCGATGGACCAAGCCCGGCACCGGCATGTGCGAATCTTCACCACATGGGTCCGCCATGTCGTAAGGCGAGGCCCACGTTTCTTCGATCCGCGGAATGACCTGACGCCGAATCGGGCAATCGGGATTATCGGGCTCTATCAGATTGAAAAAATGAGGGGTAATAGCGAGCGCGAGTTTGTCGCCGGAAAGCAATACTCCGGCGCGTTCTTCCTCGGAGAGAACGAGATGCTCCTCCAGCTGCGCCAGGGTGGTGATTCGATTTTGGAGCTGCCATTTCCAATCGTTCCAAAGCTCGGGCGCGATCCCGCCGTCGCGCGAGAAATATCCCGGCGCGTGGGAAATGAATGCCTTTTCGTTTTTTTTGCTGTTGGCAAGAGTAACCATTTTGATTTGGAAAAAATTTAAGGGTCCTGGGTAAGGTGGTCAACGGAGGCACCTTCGGGTGCGCCCCATTCGTCGAGGTTCGTTCCGGCTCGTGCCGTGGCCCGTGATCGTGATCGTGCTCGGGCTTTCGATCACCGGCATGGGCATGAGCACTGCGGCTGGGAAGCGGTTTGCCCGCTTCGTGCTCTCCGCTACTATTTGAACAGCGCCGTCCGGGCGCGTGTCCAAACCGCCGCCTATGCATCGTCGACTTCTCATTGTTTTTTCCCTTGCGGCTCTTCCCCTCACTTCGTTGCGAGCGGCGGACCCGGCTGCCCCTCCGGCCACAGTTCAACCGACGCCGACCATCCCTGAGGCAGCGGCAGCGCCGGGAAAAGATGTTGTGCATCAACTTAATAGCGCTTTCGCAAAGGTTTTCGAAATTGTCGCTCCCAGCGTTGTCATCATCGAGGTAACAAAGAAGTCTGACGGGGAATCCTCGTTGGATGACCTTTTTTTCCAGGCGCCGGATGACAACGACCCGCGGCGCGGCCGGGGCAATGCCGAACCGGTGCAAAGCGAAGGTTCGGGTTTCATTGTCAGGCAAGACGGCTTTATTTATACCAACTTCCACGTCGTGGAGGGTGCCGATAAGGTGATCGTCAAATTGAAGGATGGTCGTGAATTTCCCGGCAAAATCGCCGGTACGGACGAGAAAACGGATATCGCAGTCGTCAAAGTTGAGGCGAACAATCTGCCGGTCGTGCAGATGACCGACAGCGATCAGGTGCGGATCGGGCAATTTGCCTTCGCGATCGGCGCACCTTTCAAACTCGATTACACCTTCACCTACGGGGTTATCAGCGGAAAGGGGCGGAGCAAGCTGCTCGAGACCGGCGGCTACAACATCGCCGATTATTTGCAGACGGACGCCTCGATCAATCCGGGCAACAGCGGAGGTCCGCTCTGCGATATCGACGGAAAAGTGATCGGCATGAACACGCTCATCAACGGGCTCAATCGTGGTCTCGGCTTCGCGATTCCGAGCAACCTGGTGGGCGAGATCGGCACTCAGTTGATCGCGGGCAATAAGATCATCCGACCCTGGCTGGGCATTCGGATTGAAACGCTGGGCGACGATTCGTCGATCCGCGATTTGTTCAAAGGCGTCGATAAAGGCGTGGTGGTGCGGACGATTGAGGCGGACGCGCCCGCCTACAAAAGCGATCTCCGTCCTTTTGATGTCATCACTCAGATCGATGGCGCTCCGGTTACCACCGACACGCAGCTGCAGCATGAGATTTTGAAAAAGAAGGTCGGGCAAAGCGTGGAGCTGGGCGTCTGGCGCAAGGGGCAAATGATGAAAATCGCGGTCACGACCGGGGAATTGCCTAACGAGATCGGACAACCAAACGCGCTCCAGCCGCCGCCGCGGAACGAGCCTCGTCAGAGCGATGTGAACAAGTTCGGCCTGCAAGTGCAGGAGCTGACCAAAGAAATGGTGGCACGATTGAAATTAAGCGTGCAGGAGGGCGTCATCGTGACTGACGTCGCCGAAAACAGCATTGCGGCAGCGCAGGATATTCAGCGTGAGGACGTAATCACGGAGGTGGATGGGAAGCCGGTGAGCAATGTGGCCAGCTTCCGAGAAGCCTTGTCGAAGGCGGATCCACGGCGCGGCATTCTGCTTTACCTCGATCGTAAGGGCAGTCGGACGTTCGCCGTCCTGAAGGCGGGCTCGTAGAAGTCCCCCCAACCACACAATGATGACGCGACTTTCGCGCGCCGCGCTTTTCCTGTTTCTGAGCGCGGCTTCGCTCTTCGGCCAGTCGGGCTGGCAGATCGCGGAGACAGGGCGGGAAATTTCGCCTAACGAATCGATCGAGCACTGGACGACAATCGTCGAGGAAGCCGGGACGGCCGACCGCGCCACTCTTCATCTGGCCGTTTTCGCGACCCGAACCGCGACGCTCCGCGTGATCGACCAGCCGAGCACCCCGCGATCTGACCTGGCCAGCACGATGCCGCGAATCAACGCCTGGGCGGGGGTCAACGGCGGCTACTTTGATCCGGAAGATGCACCGGTTGGTTTGCTCGTGAGCGGGGGCCGAATTCTTTCCCCATTGCGCAAGGCGAAGCTGCTTACCGGCGTCTTGTGGACGACACAAAACCAGGTCGACATCGTCAGGACAACGCACTTCACAATGACCAAGAAAGTGAAATCGGCGTTGCAATGCGGTCCACTCCTGATTGAACGCGGCGCGCCGGTGCCCGGGTTGAACGACACCCGGCCAGCCCGTCGGACTTTTGCGGCGGTGGATGGAGAAGGTCACGCTCTGATCGGTGTTTCGTCGGCGGTGACGCTCGGGCAAATGAGCCGAATTTTGCGCCTGCCGAATCTGGCCGGGAAAATGAAAATCAGTCGCGCGCTCAACCTCGATGGCGGATCCTCGACCGCATTTTGGTTCGCCGGGAAAGAAGAACCGTTTTCCATTTCGGAATCAAAGAGGGTGCGCGACTTCGTGGCCGTTGTGCCACGCTGATAAGCGCGCGGTCCGATCGCGATTTGAGTTCGCGTTTTCATCTCCGCGAATTCGTGCAATCTGTGACGACTCATGCGGACGTTCGGTGGCTTCCTCGACAATGGCAGACACGTTTACGGCGAGGTGCGAGGCGAAACGGTGCACCTTCTCACGCAGCCCTACTGGCTCGGTCTGAATTTAAGCGGCGAAGTCCGTTCGTTAGGCGAAGTCGCAATCGATCTCCCGGTCGCACCGAGCAAGATCATCGCAGTCGGTCTGAACTATCGCGAGCACATCCAGGAAATGCAGCGGACCGAAATCGGCTCGCCCTTGATTTGGTTCAAAGCGCCCACCTCCCTCCTCCCCCACGAAGGCACGATCGAAATCGCGTTCCCGGAGCACAAAACCGATTTCGAGGCCGAACTCGCGGTCGTCATCGGCGCCCGCGCGAAGAACGTCACCGTCGAGCACGCGCTTGAATACGTTTTCGGTTACACGATTGGAGAGGACATCAGCGATCGCGACCTGCAGAAATCGGAAAAGCAGTTTGGCCGCGCCAAATCTTTCGACACCTACACGCCGGTCGGACCTTTCGTTTATACCGAGGTCGATCCTTCTGATCTGGAGATTTCGCTCCGGCAAAACGGCGCGGTGAAACAACAGGCCCGCACCAGCCAGATGATTTATTCGGTCGCGACCATTGTCGCCTTTGCCAGCCAGTCGCTCACCCTGCTTCCGGGCGATTTAATTTTAACTGGAACTCCCTCGGGGGTCGGCGCGATTCAAGCCGGGGATGAACTTGTCGCGACCGTGGGAGACTGGCCTGCCCTACGCAATCGGGTCAAAAACGCCGACAATTAAAATTGAAAAAAAACTTGCCTTGAGCACTTTGGCGGGCCTTGTCTAAGTCCAACGTAAGAGTCAATCCGAATAAGAAAATGAATGGGAACGGCTCGCCACAGCAAAATGAACAAAAAGTTTTTCTGGACGAGCGGGTGTTCCCTTTGTGATAAACAGGAATATCCATTAACGCCGGAATCTTTGTCGAACATCCACCAGCAAATATGAAAAAAACGCTAATCGTTAGTCTCTGCTTAATCACCACCGCGCTCACGAGCTTTGCTCAAGATCCAGCGGCGAGTCCGGCAACAACTCCGGCACTTCCGACGGACACATCCGCAGTCACCTCGTCGCCCGCAGCTGCCGCGCCAGCGGAAAGCGCGGCCCCAGGAGCTTCTTTAGCTCCCGCCGCTACCACCACGCCGGCAGTTCCGCCCGTTTCCGGGACCGCCGCTCCAGCCGCGGCTACTTCTCCGGCAGCCGCAGCCGAAGCCAGTCCGGCTGCGCCGGCGGCGCCTCCCGTAAGCAGCAACTTTTTCATCCGCAATTTCAAGGCCGGCGGTCCAATTATGTGGCCAATCCTGATCGTCTCGATCGTCGCTTTGTTCGTCGTCATCGACCGTTGCTTCTGGTGGCTTTTCCGCGCGTTTCGCCGCGATCCGAAGCGGATCGAGAAAGTCTTCACGGCGATTGAAGCGGGTGATCTCAACGAAGCCTCAAGGCTCGCGCGCGACACCCGCGATCCGGTTCTGCGCATGCTCTGGAACGGGTTAAACCATTCGCACGCGTCGCTGCAGGGCGCGCTGCAGGTCGCCGCCGGTATCGAAATCAAACGCGCCGGGCACTACCTGGTCGTGATGGATACGCTGGTCACCCTCGCACCTCTCCTCGGTTTGTTGGGCACCATCACCGGTCTAATCCGGTCATTCAGCTTGCTGGGCAGCGAAGAACTCGCGGTGCAAGCGGTCACGGGCGGTATCGCGGAAGCGCTCATCGCTACGGCCTGCGGTCTGGGTATCGCGATTTTCGCGCTGATTCCCTTTAACTTTTTCAGTTCTCAAGTGTCTAACTTGGAGTTCGAATTGCAGACCGCTGCGACGAACCTGGAGGTTATGTTAGGAGCTGAAAAGGTTGGGCACGAGGTCACGATCGCCGGGGGAACCCAAAGTTCCGCCCACGGTTCGTCTCTCTAAGGATTTGCCATGAGAGTAAGCTCACCTATTTCGCACCATAAGGCGCGAATTGAGATCATCCCTTTGATCGACATCATGTTCTTTCTGCTGGCGAGCTTCATGATGGTGAGCCTCAGCCAGGTGCACGTAAAGGGCATGAAGGTGGACCTGCCGACGGGATTAACCGGCCAGACCCAAAACAAGCTCGATTATGTCAGCTTGTCAGTGGATCGGAGTGGCCAGCTCTATTTCGATAAGCAGCCGGTTGAGCCGAACGATGTCTACGTGAAGCTACAGGCCGCGCATCGGATTAGTCCGGGCGCCAAGATTTTCATTCGGGCAGATAAGAATGCATATCACGGCGACGTTCTTCGCTTGATCGAGCAAATCCGCGCGGCGGGATACTATAAGGTCGCCTTCGAAATCAAAAGCCCATCGGTGGCGACCGGCGTCGGTGGAAACACAAACCCGTAAGTTTTTGATCCATGGCCAAACCAATCTTCTACAAACCGCGGCCACGCTGGCACTTTATTGGATCCCTCGTCGCTGCCATCGCAGTTGAGGCAGCAGCTCTTGGCATAGCCAGCATCAAGCACGAGGAGCAAATCCCGGAAGAATCGGGATTGTTCCAGCAACAGCCAGTCGACGCCATAATCACGGAGGAACCGCCAGAGCCCACTCCGCCGCCGGAAGAGGAGGAGCCGCCTCCGCCGCCTCCGCCGGACGAACCGACCGAGTTTGTAATTCAAGAGCCGACGCCACCACCTCGGCCTCCGAATGCCCCGACACCAAAACCGAGAGCGAAGGTGAGCGAATCTCTCGGACGCAATCCAACTTCTGGCGGACCCGTGAATTTCGTCTCGGCGAAAGCCAACATGATCAGCGCGCCGCACCCGGCTTATCCTTACGAAGCGCGCAAGGCGCGTCAGACCGGCAGCGGGAAATTCCTCCTGCAGTTTGATTCGGGGGGCAATGTCACGGACGTCTCCGTGGTTCAAAGTACGGGAAGTCCGATTTTGGACCAGACCTCGATGAACACGTTCCGGCGCTGGCGTTGTAAAGCGGGAATTTACACGAAGGTTTACGTGCCGATCACCTTTACCATGGAAGGCGCCCAACTCTAAGCCGGCCGAGTTAATATGAAGGTTCAATCTCCAATCGCAAAAAAAAGGCCGCGCGTTGAGATCATCCCGTTGATCGACATCATGTTCTTCCTCCTCGCCAGCTTCATGATGGTGAGCCTGAGCCAGTCGCACATGAAAGGTGTCCGCGTAAATCTGCCCTCTAGTCAGACGCCGGTAAACCAACCAACACCGAATCCGAACGAATTCATGCACCTGTTCGTTGATGCCGATGGACTGGTTCATTTCAACCAGGAAATCGTTGTCGATGGTGACGTGACTCCCCGCCTTCTGCAGCTCTACAAGGCTAATAAAGACGTGAAGGTATTCGTGAGCGGCGATCGCGAGGCTCTGCACGGCGAGGTCATGAAACTGCTCGACCGCGTTCGTTCGGTAGGAATCGAAAAAGTCGGTTACGAGATCAAGATCAAGCACGTCGCCGGAGGGGCGGCACCCGGGGGCTCGGCAGGAGGAGCTGCGCCGGCTCCGCCACCGCCTCCTCCCCCGCCACCCTCGCCTTAGGCTGGGTTGATCTTTGGCTTCGACGACGGCGTCCTGACTGGGTTTACGCTCCCGGCTTCGTCGTGCTGAGAAACGTGCGCAACTGCGAGACCGCCCTCGCGCGGTGACTGATTGCATTTTTCTCCTCGGCCGAAAGTTCTGCGAACGTCTTTCCAAATTCGTTAGGCTGAAACAACGAATCGTGACCAAACCCGAGCAGGCCGCGTTCCGCCCGCACGACTTTGCCCTCCACAGCGCCCTCGAAGGTCGCGATCACTTCACCTCCGTGCGCCAGCGCCAGAACACAGCGAAATCGCGCCGTCCGTGGCGAATTCGTGGCCAGCCGCCCCATTTCCTCGAGCAACTTTTGCCGATTGGCTCCATCCGTCGCCCCTTCCCCCGCGTAGCGGGCAGAATACACACCAGGCGCTCCGCCTAACGAGTCGACTTCCAGTCCGGAATCATCTGCCAGCACCAGGCCGGGCACCTGACGCGAAACGGTCTTCGCCTTGATTCGCGCGTTTTCCTCAAACGTGATGCCGTCCTCAGGCACCGGACCAATTTCCGGATGCTCGGACAAATCCGTCAGGCAAATCTCTCCTCCCAGCATCTCCAAAAACTCACGCGTTTTGTGGGGGTTGCGAGTGGCGAGACAAAGAGAAATCATTCGACAGAATTACAAAGCCAGGTGTTGAAGTTGCCGCCAGAGTCGCGACGGGCAAATCCCATCCTGTAAATCCCGTCAATCCTGTCTACTATTTGCCCTCTTCCCGCATGAGCGAACGCCGCAAACCATACCCTTTCGACATCATCGAGCCGAAATGGCAAGCCATTTGGGACGAGCGCCGGACTTTTCACGCCGCCAATCCCGGCGAACCAGGCTTCAACCCCGCCCAGCCGAAATACTACGTGCTCGACATGTTCCCCTACCCCAGCGGCGCGGGTTTGCACGTGGGGCATCCTGAAGGCTACACCGCGACCGACATTGTCGCGCGTTACAAGCGACTGTGCGGCTGCAACGTGCTGCATCCAATCGGCTGGGACGCTTTCGGATTACCCGCCGAACAGTACGCTATCCGCACCGGGCAGCACCCGGAAGTCACAACCCGCGCGAATATTGCGCACTTCAAGAAACAGTTGAAACGGATCGGCTTTTCCTATGATTGGGAAAGAGAAATCAGCACGGCCGATCCCGATTTCTTCCGTTGGACGCAATGGATCTTCCTCCAAATTTACAACTCCTGGTTCAATCCCGAGACGCGGCGGGCTGAGCCGATCACCACTTACAAAGGCGACGACCCCGACAGCGTGCGACTCGCATACGTCGCGGAAGTTCCCGTGAACTGGTGCCCTGAGCTAGGCACCGTCCTCGCCAATGAGGAAGTTATCGACGGCAAGAGTGAGGTCGGCGGTTTCCCGGTCGTTAGGCGCCCGATGCGGCAGTGGATGCTGCGCATTACTGCTTACGCTGAACGGTTAATCGATGAGTTGGAATCACTCAATTGGCCCGAAGGAATCAAGCTTCTGCAGCGCAATTGGATCGGCCGGAGCGAAGGCGCGGAAATCGAGTTTCCAACCGAAGGCGGCCGCGACACGATCCGTGTTTTCTCAACGCGACCGGACACCATTTACGGCGCCAACTACATGGTCCTCGCGCCCGAGCATCCGCTCGTCGATCGCCTGACGAGCGACGACCGACGCGCCGACGTCGAGAAATATCGCGAACAAATTTCTGCGAAATCCGATCTGGAACGGACCGAGCTTGCCAAAGAAAAAACCGGCACGTTTATCGGCGCATACGCGATCAATCCGGTCAACAACGAGAAAATCCCGATCTGGATCGCTGATTACGTGCTGATGGGCTACGGCACCGGGGCTATCATGGGCGTACCCGGACACGACGAGCGCGATCTGGAATTCGCGAGAAAATTCGATCTCGAAATTCTTCCGGTCGTTCAAGTGCCGGGCAAAACTCCGGAGGAATCGATCGGTTCGCTTGAGGACGGCATCGCCATCAATTCACCGCTGATCAACGGCCTGCCGACCACTGAAGCGAAGAAAAAAATAATCGGGTGGCTGGAGGAGCATGGCCTTGGTCGCGCCGTCGTCCGCTATAAGCTCCGCGACTGGCTCTTCTCACGTCAGCGCTACTGGGGCGAACCATTTCCGATTGTCTGGCGATCCGGAAAGCACGCGCCGCTCACTGAAAACGAACTACCACTCACGCCGCCGCCACTCGACGATTTCAAACCGACCGGCTCAGGTGAACCGCCGCTGGCGCGCGCGTGCGAATGGGTCCGCTATTCGGAAACCGCCACTCGCGAGCTCAACACGATGCCGCAATGGGCGGGCTCGTGCTGGTACTACCTCCGCTTCTGCGATCCGGGGAATCGTGAGCGCTTCGTCGGCGAAAAAGCGGAAAGCTATTGGATGGGAAGCGGAAATGACGAAGCCCTAATAACGAATGACGAAGGAATGACGAAATCTGAAGGCGCGATTCGTCATTCGGAAATTGATTCGGATTTCGACATTCGTCATTCGTCATTCCTTGCGGAGCGGGGAGGCGTCGATCTCTACGTCGGCGGGACGGAGCACGCCGTCTTGCACCTGCTCTACGCGCGATTCTGGCACAAGGTTCTCTTCGATCTCGGTTACCTCTCCACCGCGGAGCCCTTCCAGCGCCTCGTCAATCAAGGCATCATTCTCGGCGAAGACGGTCGCAAAATGTCAAAGCGATGGGGAAATGTGATCGACCCACTCGACGTAATTGCCGAGTACGGCGCCGATTCCTTCCGTTGCTACGAGATGTTTATGGGGCCACTGGAGCAGATGAAGCCCTGGAGCACTTCTGGCGTCGAGGGAGTTGCACGATTCCTTGCTCGCGTCTGGCGGCTTGTGATGGAGGAAAACCAGGCTGGCGAATGGGTCCTTTCCAAAGCAGTGCAGGAGATCGAGCCGACTGGCGCGCAACTCAAAGTCATTCACGCCACAATCAAAAAAGTCACAGAAGACATCGAAAATCTCTCTTTCAACACGGCTATTGCGCAGATGATGATTTTCGTAAATGCCTTCACGAATCTAACTACGGTGCCGGTCGCCGCTTTGCGGACGTTTTTGATTCTGCTGAACCCGTTTGCTCCTCACCTCAGCTCGGAATTATGGGAACGCATCGGCCAGCAGTTTTCTGTCAACCCGCGGGAGATCACGGACCAACTATGGCCGCAACATCAACCCGAGTTCCTAATCGAGGACGAAGTCGAGATCGCGCTCCAAGTAAACGGCAAGGTCCGGGACCGGATCACTGTTCCGCTCGCCGCCGCTAATGCCGAACTCGAGGCGCTTGCCCGTGCCAATCAACGCGTGCAGGAATTCACTCGTGGTTTAACGATTCGGAAGGTCGTCGTGATTCCGAAAAAGCTTGTCAACGTCGTCGCGACCTGAAAAAAATCTTTCATATGTGGAAAGAATTCAAAGAGTTCGCGATGAAAGGCAATGTCGTCGATTTGGCCGTGGCGGTCATTATCGGCGCTGCATTCGGCAAGATCGTCACCTCCTTGGTTGAAGACATCATCATGCCGATCGTTGGCAAGGCGACCGGAGGTCTCGACTTCACTAACGTATATCTGCCGTTATCCGACAGCGTGAAGCCCGGCTTGGCGTTGGCTGACGCTCGGAAACAGGGCGCAGTGCTGGCGTATGGCGAGTTTGTCACTGTCGTCATTAACTTCCTCATCATCGCATTTTGCATTTTCCTGGTCGTTAAAGCGCTCAACAGCATGAAAAGGCCAGCTCCTGAAGCGCCTCCCACGGCGAAGGATTGCCCTGCGTGCACAATGACGATTCCGATCGCGGCGACGCGGTGTCCTCATTGCACAACCGAGTTCGCCCGCACGTAGAACCCGGCACGATTACGGCCGCTACCGGGATACAAATCGATCGTTCCCGGCCCTTTACCCACGAAATATTACTTGGCATCGAGCCTCCGACTCGCTAAAACACGGTCCCAAGCCAATATGATGACCTTCCTCAGAATCGGCTTGGTAATTTCTTTTGCCTGCCTGGCTGCGAGTTGCGCCAGCTCAACGAAGACTGTCAGTAATACCCTCGCGCCCAAGCGCATTTGCAAAGTCCGCACCACTGCCTACACCCATACCGAGGCAGGGGGCAGCCGAAACGCCGTCGGCCAGCGCCTCTCCGGAAAAAATGTGATGAGCGCTTCAGCCGATTGGTCGCGCTGGCCTCTTGGGACAAAGTTTCGGATTGTTGATACGGACGAAGTTTTCCAAATCGATGATTACGGCAGCGCTCTCATCGGGACTCGGACGATCGACCTCTACAAGACCAACCGCCTCGCCATGAGAAAATGGGGAGTCCGCTCGGTCGATATCGACATACTCGAATGGGGTTCGACAGAGAAGAGCCTGCAAGTCTTAGCGCCCCGCCGCGGAAACCCCAAAGTCCGCCGGATGATTGTCGCGCTGTCCGGGGAATCGGTCCTCCACAACTTCTAAGCCCGGACTTTTTTTTGACAGCGGCTCGACCTGCCGCACCTTCCGCGGATGAAAATTTTTGTCGTCGGTGGGGCGGGATACATCGGGAGCATTTGTGTCGAGCTTTTGCTCAACGAAGGCCACGAAGTCTTCGTCTTCGACAACCTGACTGAAGGCCATCGCCGCGCCGTGGATGAACGCGCGGCCTTCATCGGCGGCGACATGTCGAGACGAGAGGAGATCAGTCGCGCCCTGCAGGAAACCAGACCGGGTGCAGTCATGCATTTCGCCGCCAACGCGCTCGTGGGCGAGTCGATGCAGAATCCGTCTAAATATTTTCGCAACAACGTTTGCGCCGGCGTCAACCTGCTCGATGCCATGCTCGACGCGGATGTGCGTCGGTTCGTTTTCTCCTCTACGTGCGCGACCTTCGGCCCGCCGGAGCGCGTTCCGATCGATGAGTCGCTCCCGCAAAAACCGATCAATCCTTACGGCGAGTCCAAGTTAATGTTCGAGAAAGTGCTGCGCTGGTATGATGAAATTCACGGATTGAAGTTCGTTTCGCTCCGTTACTTCAATGCTGCGGGCGCGACCGAGCGATTTGGCGAGGATCATCGCTGCGAAACGCACCTCATACCGAACGTGCTCAAGGTTGCACTTGGCCAGAAACCGCACGTCGAGATTTACGGCACCGACTACGAGACACCTGATGGCACCTGCATTCGCGACTACATTCACATCCTTGACCTGTCGCGAGCGCATATCCTTGCCCTCGGCGCCAAGGAGAGCGCCTTCTACAACCTTGGCACGGGCGGCGGCTCCAGTGTGCGGGAAGTGATCGACATCTGCCGCCAGGTGACAGGGAAAGAAATTCCGGTGGTCGAAAAACCACGTCGGCCCGGCGATCCGCCGCGCTTAATTGCTGCGTCGGAAAAAATAAAACGCGAGCTTGGTTGGAAACCGCAGTTCGAAAGTTCCCGAACGGGTACGGCGATTAGATCCGCAGGACAGGCTTCCGCATGCCATGGACGTGCAGAAGCACGTCCCGTAAGAAACGCCCGCGAACACACGGTCCGCGGGCGTTCAATCTAGCGAGCTAACAACTGAAAGTCGTTAGGGACTCGTGGTCGTCGTCGTGGTCGTCTCCTTCTTGTAATAAGAGATCGGTTTCTCGAGTGTGACCTTCGTCACCATCATTCGGTCGCCTTCCTTGACGTAGGTATAACGAACCGGCATGTCGGGGCGCAACATCGACATATCAACGGTTTGACCCGTCGGGTCCACGACCGTCGTTTGCTTCGTGACGTAATACTTCACCGGCTCCGCGCTCGTCTGCGTGCGAAAAGTAATGTAGTCCGAGCTCGGCGTGAAAGCCATGATCGTTCCCGTCCCGTCCATTGTGCTGGTGCTAGTCGTCGTACTCACATCCGAGCCGCCTGTCGTGACGGTGGTTGTGCTCGACTGCGCCAGAGTGGTTCCGACCGCGAGGGCGCAGGCCGCTCCGGCAGCTAATATTTTTGTGAATGTGTTTTGTTTCATGTTTGTCCTTTGGTTGTTTGAACGGATGATGTCCGTCGTGTTTGTTTCCGACTCGTCCCAGTCAATTCTTATTCACCCACTCTTCGTAAGGACCCGTTCTCTTGGTTGCATAAGTCGGTAAACTCCTCGCCTAACAATCTCCCATGCAACCACTTCCCGGCTTCCGAGATTTCCTTCCAGAAAATTGCGCCACCCGGAACGTAATTTTCGCGCGCTGGCGCGAAGTGTGTCGCCGCTACGGATTCGTCGAATGGGACGGACCAGTTCTCGAACCGACCGAGCTCTACCAGAAAAAAAGCGGTCCCGAGATTGTCGCCCAGCTTTTCAATTTTACCGACAAAGGCGAACGCGAGGTCTCGCTCCGTCCCGAATTGACCCCAACTCTGGCCCGGGTGGTGGCGGCCCATGAGCGCGAGTTTCGCAAGCCGCTGAAATGGTTTTCGATCGCGCAATGTTTCCGCTACGAAAAGCAGCAACGCGGAAGACTGCGCGAACATTTTCAACTTAACTGCGACGTCGTTGGTGAAGCTTCTCTCGCCGCCGACATCGAGTTGATCGCGCTCAGCATCGATCTTCTGCGCTCGTTCGGTTTCGCGGAAAAAGACTTCGTTGTGCGGGTGAGCGATCGCGAGTTCTGGAGCGACTTCCTTCGCGCGCATGCGGTGCCGGAGGAGCGCTGGAGTGAAATCCTCCAGGCAATCGACAAGAGCGAGCGGGAACCGGCGGAAAAAACTGCCGAGCGCCTCGGTGCCCTGGCCGAGCCCGTGCAAAAGGTGCTCGAAGGCAGCGGAAGCAGCGATCGTCTCGAACAGCTTGCCACTGATTTGCGTGCGCGCGGTTTGGCCGATTTTGTGAAGATCGATCTCTCGGTCGTGCGCGGCCTTGCCTATTACACGGGTATCGTCTTCGAGCTTTTCGATCGCGCCGGAAAATTCCGCGCCCTCGCCGGTGGCGGACGCTATGACAACCTGATTCAGCAATTGAGTGATGGCACTGTTTCCCTTCCCGCTGCCGGGTTCGCGATGGGCGATGTTGTTCTCGGCGAATTGATTCAAGAAATCCCAGCGGCGCGCGATCGCATGGCCGAATCCGTTAGGCAGGATGGCGCACTCGATCTTTACCTTATCATTGCAAAGGAAGAGCGGCGGTCGGCAGCGCTTGCTCAGTTGCAACAACTGCGCGAGGCAGGCTGGCGCGTGGATTATCCACTGACTCCGGCCAAGGTCGGGAAGCAATTCCAAACCGCCGAAGCGCTGGGCGCGAAGGCGACTCTGCTCTACGGCGACGAATGGCCGGCGGTGAAAATAAAGAGACTGGCCACCCGTGCGGAGCAACTCGTACCTAACGAGGGGGTGGTTGCGCACCTTCAGTCGCATTTTCCAATCTAAGAGAAGGCGACTTGCGAGATCCCCGCCATCGCCCAAACTGACGGCTCGCTGCCATGTATCGCACTCACCATTGCAACCAACTCCGCTCCGCCAACATCGGTGAGCAAATAAATCTCGCCGGCTGGGTGCATTCACGCCGCGATCTTGGCGGGGTCATTTTTATCGATCTGCGCGATCGCGAAGGGCTCACTCAGGTGGTTTTTCGTCCCGAGGAACAGGCTGAGGTTACCGAGCGCGCACATTCGCTTCGGCACGAGGATGTGATTTCAATTCACGGCCGGGTCGCGCCCCGACTCACTGGGCAGGCCAATCAAAACCTCCCCACCGGAGAGATCGAGGTGGTGGTCGATCAATTGACGATCCTCAATCGCTCCGAAGTGCCGCCTTTTCCGGTCGAAGGCGAAGTGAAAGACGAAGATCTTCAGCTCACCTACCGCTACTACGATCTCCGCCGCCCTTTGCTCGCCCGGAACCTGCGCCTCCGTCATCGGGTAACCAAAGCAACACGTGACTACCTCGATACCCAGGGTTTCCTGGAAATCGAAACCCCGATTCTTTCCAAGAGCACACCGGAAGGCGCGCGCGACTTCCTGGTCCCGAGCCGGATCTGGCCGGGGAAGTTCTACGCCCTGCCGCAGGCGCCGCAGCAATACAAACAACTGCTCATGGTCGGCGGGATGGAAAAATATTTTCAAATCGCGAAGTGCTTTCGCGATGAAGATCTGCGCGCCGATCGCCAGCTCGAATTCACCCAGATCGATATAGAAGCTTCATTCGTTAGGCCGGAGGATATTTTTCGACTGACCGAAGGAATGCTGGCCGCGATTTTCAAGGCGACCCATGACATCGACGTGCCCGTGCCTTTTCCAAGGATGAGTTACCACGAAGCGGTCGATACTTTTGGCAGTGACAAGCCGGACCGGCGCTTTGCGTTGCCGCTGGTCGAGCTGAGCGATGTTTTCCGCGAAAGCTCCTTCAAGGTTTTCCGGGGCACGGTCGATCGCGCCGGTGTGATCAAGGCGATCAACGCCAAAGGCTTCGCCGGTGTGACCTCCGGTCAAATGCATGAGCTGGAAGTGCTGGCAAAGAAATTCGGGGCCAAAGGCCTGGCTTCAATCAAGGTCGAAGGCGGCGAATGGAAATCAGCCATCGCTAAATTTCTCTCCGACGCCGAACGAACTGCGTTGCAAGAGCGACTCCGAATTGAAGAAGGCGACTTGATCCTTTTTGCGGCCGACAATTGGGCGGTGGCGTGTGAAGTCCTCGGCCGCCTCCGCTTGCGGATCGCGGAAATTCAGCGCCTAACGAATCTCGAACAACTCGACTTTCTCTGGGTCACCGACTTCCCCCTGCTTCAGCAGGACGCCGCGAGCGGAAAGTGGAGCGCAATGCATCATCCCTTCACTCGACCGAAAGCAGAAGACCTGCCTTTGCTCGAGCAAAAACGCCTCTCGGAAGTGCGTGCGGAGGCCTACGATGTGGTGCTGAACGGCGTTGAGGTTGGCGGCGGGAGCATCCGGATTCACGAGCGGGATCTGCAGGCGAAGATGTTCGAAGTCCTTGGCCTAACGAATGAAGAAACCGAACTGCAATTCGGCCATCTTCTTCGTGCCTTTCGTCTCGGCGCACCGCCGCACGGCGGTATCGCTCTCGGTCTCGACCGCCTCGTTATGCTCGTTTGCGGTGCAGATTCAATCCGTGACGTGATCGCTTTTCCGAAAACGAACCGCGGCCAGGACCTGATGTCGCAATCGCCGAGCGACGTCGACGTCAAACAGTTAAGCGAACTCGGCATCAAGCTGGCATCGGAGAAAAAAGCCGGTTGAAGCCAGTAAACATTTTCCCGCGCACGATAACTTCGACGAACTTCCAGGCGCAAACGCCCCGGGCCAATCACGCCGGGCCACGATAAGCGCGGCTCAGCGGCGCAAGCCTTGGATCTGTGTCGCGTCGACCGCTTGCGCGCGCCGGAGATTTTCGACCGCCAGCCGATCGCTCGGATCCAGCTGGAGCGCCTGGTAGAAGCTCATGATGGCCTGCGAAGTCTGGCCCTGCCGAATGTAAATTACTCCAAGCATCGTGTGGGTGCGTGCGCGCCGGGGAGCAAATTTGGCTGCGGCCAGAAATTGTTCCTTGGCGGCTTCCAGGTTGCCTTGCTGATAAAGCACATTGCCCAAGTCATAATGTGCGTCGGCATACTCGGGTTCGAGTGCAATGGCCCTTTGCAATTCCGAGACTGCCTCCTTTGGTTTGCCATCGCGCCAGAGAAACATGCCGTAATTGTAGTGGACGAGGGCCGATTCGGGTCCGAGGCGCAGGGCCGTCGCGTACTCTGCGGCTGCCTGCCCTTTTTGGCCGCGCAATTCAAGCAGGTAACCACGATCAGCATGAAAATCGCCCGCTTGCGGATCGATCCGCAAAGCCTCGTCGATATGCTTCTCAGCCTCATCGAGTTTGCCTTGCCCCAGGAGAATAGTCGCCAGACTAAAATGCGCTCCTTGATCTTTTGGTTGGAAGCGCAAGCTGAGCCTAAATTGTTCTGCGGCTTCCTCAGGGTAACCCTTATCTCGTAATACCGTCGCGTACACCAGGTGAGGCCGGGCACCGTCGGGCACCGCGGAAACAATCCAGCCCGTGCGCTCGACCTCGGGGGCGGGACCGCGCACCTGTCCAATGCAAAACACGCCCAGTGGAAGGGCAAAGGCAATGGCCCACTTCAATCCGTGCAGCAGCCAACTCGGCAGAAAGAAACCGCTCGTCGCCCCCGCGCTCGTGCCACCGCTGAGGCCAAGCGATTCGCGAGTGGAACGTTCGCGCACCTTCCAGATAAAACCGTCATAATAAAAATGAAGCAACCCAGACGCTGCGACCATGCCGGTGAGGGCGCGCTTCACGGTATCGATCGGGACGTATTCTTTGAAGTAACCGAGCGCGCCGTAGGCAACAACCAAGCCGATGTAGAGACCAATCAACGATCCGCTGCGGCGAAAAACGAAACGCATGAATCCACCGATCGTGTTGTCCTTCTCTACCCGATTGCGATTGTAAAGCCAGACGATCGAGAGGTACTGGACATCATGAAAGACCTCGAAGAGCGCGATCCCGGCTAGAATGTTCGTTACGCCGTTATTGCAGAACCACCAAAAGCTGATGCTGGTGACGAGTAAGGCAACCTTAACCGGGTTTGGGCGTTGACCTTTCGCCCACATCCAGAAAAAATTCGCCAGAAACAAAACGGCGACGGCGATCGCCGCCAGCATGACGATCTGCGTGACGCCGTGCAAAACCCAAGGCGCGAGATAGGGTGCGCCACTCGCGTAGTAAATGCGTAGCGTATCGGTCATTCGGGCCGGAGACATCAGCACAGCGGCCCCAAACCACAAGGCGCAGGTCGCGAAATCAAGCCGACGAGTGAGCGCTGCGAAGGAACCTGTTTTTGCGTCGTAAATGCGGCAAAAACCATAGGTTTGCATCATGCCGTGCCAGACGCCCCAGAAGAAAACGACAAGCGTCAGGCCCTGCATGTCCCACCAGGTGAACGCGACGCAGACGGCCGCCAGGAAGATGGGAGCGATAATGAAACGCCAGCGAAAGCGTTCGAAGAGCGCGCGGTCGCCATAGGCACGAATCATTCCCGGCAGGTGGTGGCCCGTCGCGCCAAAGGCGCCAACGAAAATGTAAATGTCCTGCGCGCTCCAGCGCATTTGCGCGAAAGCAAAAAGTGGGATGAGGAGGGCTGGCGTACCGACGTAGAGAAGCAGATCGCGCCAACTACTCAGGATCCATAGATTCTGCTTCGGCAGCGACACCGCGACCGCGGGTACGTACTCAGATCGGGGAGAAGCGGCAACGTGCTGCATGGCGCGTAGGAAATCCGGAATTTGAAGCAATGCCAAGGAAAATCAACCAGTGTCCAACCCGGAGGAATGGCATAAAGAGCTAGGCCGGTGGAGAATGTTCCCGAGCCGATCGAAACGATACTGCCACCAGAAAAGTGACGATCGTTCCGCAGCAGATCCACCATGGGAACTCCATGATGGGCAGCCATTTCGGCGGGACGTAAAGCTGGCTCCCAAAGATCTTCGCAATATCGTTAGGCAAGTTGCTGATCACAGCGACAAAAAGAAAGCCGGCCAGCATCGCGAGGGGATTGGTGACGTCGCGGCCGCGGGTCCGGGTGAGCATGCCACAGAAGAAAATTCCCAGGAGCGAACCGTAGGTGTAGCCGAAGATGCCGAGGGCGATCGGGATAATGCGAACGTTAGGCAGGACAATGACGCAATAGGAAGTGGCGGAAGCGACTGCGATCATCAGGCATGCGAAAACGACTGTCGCCCTGCGGACCGCGCGCAGACTTTGCTCTTCCGTCGCGGCGGGATTGAGATAGGGCTGATACCAGTCGCGCGTGAAACTCGTGGCCAGGGCGTTGAGGGCGGTGCTGAGCGAACCCATCGTCGTCGCAAAGATTCCGGCAATCAGCAAGCCGCGGAGACCGACCGGCATTTGGTAAAGAATGTAGTGGCAGAAGGTTTCGTTAGGCGTTTTCGACAAGGTCGGATCCGGGTGCGCCTGATAGTAAACCCAAAGGAGAACGCCAATCGTTAGGAAGGTGAAAGCGATCGGGATGTCAGCCAACCCGGAAAGAATAAGCGAGCGGCGGCTCCGTCGAATGTCCGGCGCAGTCAACATTCGTTGCACCATGTCCTGATCGGTCCCATGCGTGCCCATGGTGATAAAGGTCGAGCCGAAAAGGCCGGCAAAAATCGTGTATTCGACTGCGAACATGCCGAAAATTTTTTCCCAGCCATGCTTTGCCGGGTCGAGCCCGGTTGCGAAGAAATCGTGAAAATGAAAACCGCCCGTGCGCGCGACAATTTCGTTCCAACCGCCGGGAATAGAAAAATAAAGCAGTCCGACCGCGAGAAGGGCGCTGCCGAACATGATTGAGGCCTGGATAACATCCGTCCAAATGACAGCTTTGATCCCGCCTAACGTTGTGTAGATCGCGGTCAGGATGACAATGGCGATGGTGGAGAGAACGTAGATCCAAAGGGTCTGCGTTGGACTGGGTCGCAGGCCGCTGATCATTTCGTAAGCGAGCGCAAGGGCAATCGCGCCGACATACAGTCGCGCACCGGAGGCCAGCAAACGAGTGATCATGAAAACTGCCGACGCCGCGTTCTTGGTCGTGGTGCCGAAGCGAGCCGTCAGGTACTCGTAAATCGAGAAGACCTTGTAATCGTAGTACGGCTTAATGAAAATGTAGCTGACAAGAATGCGGGCGATGATCGTGCCGAGCGCGAGCTGGAGATAGGTGTAGTTGCGCAGGGCAAAGCCTTCGCCCGGTGTGCCGAAAAAAGTGCCGGCGCTGGTTTCCGCCGCGATGATCGAGGCGAGCACGGCCCACCAGGGAATGCGCCGTCCACCGAGGGCAAAGTCTTCGAGGTTGTCCTCCTTCCGGCCCATGTAGAGGCCGATAAAGATGATAATGAAAAAATAGAGGAGGAGGACTGCCGAATCGATCAGAAGGCGTGCATCCACGGATTGTTAGCTGCCAGAATTCGCCCGAGGCGCAAAGGATTTTCCCAGCGCGTTTGGCGGCTTAGGACCACAATACCCGGGGGAAGCTGATCAAGTGATGAAGGCCGATAAACTTGAAATAATCGCAGCGCCAGATTTCGATCTCGCACTAACGCTGGACTCTGGTCAGGTATTTCATTGGGAGAGAGCGGACGGTGGATTTGTTGGAGTAATCGGTGACCGCGCCGTCTATGTCGAGCAGAACGGCGATCGGCTTTTTGTCAGCCAGGGCCGGGGGACGCTCGCAGCCGGCTATTTTGCGCTCGACCATCCACTCGGGGAAATCTGTGCCTCTTTCCCTGACGATCCCGCGATGCAAAGCGCCGCAGCTTTCTGCCGCGGATTACGCATCATTCGCCAACCGCTCTGGGAATGTCTCGCGACTTTCATTTGCTCGTCGATGAAACAGGTGGCGCATATCCGCCAGATGTCGCGCGCGCTAAGAGAACGATTCGGCAGACGTTATGGGATATACGCGAATCACGTATATGCTTTTCCTAAAGCCGAAGATTTGGCGCGAGCGAGTGAAAAAGAACTGCGCGAATGTGCGCTTGGTTATCGCGCCAAAAATCTCCAAGCGACGGCACGACGGGTCGCGAGCGGCGAAGCGGACCTGGAATCATGGCGAAAACTTTCCGATGACGACCTTCGCGCCGAGCTCTGCGCGCTGCCGGGCGTCGGCCCAAAAGTGGCGAATTGCGTCATGCTCTTTGCCTACGAGCGGTTGCGCGCTTTTCCGATCGACGTCTGGATCGAGCGGGTCCTGCGCGAGAGGTATTTTCCACGCCGGCGCAAGCTGACGGCGCGGAAATTGCAGGAATTTTCGGCGCAATACTTCGGGGAACACGGCGGTTATGCCCAGCAATACCTTTTCCACCATGCGCGTAAGACGACTCCGCGCCGGTTGTCACTTCGACGGAGGTGAGATAGTTTCGCCGCGGAACAACCTCGCCCGAACCTCCGTTCCGCGCCCTCACTAACCTGCGCGGCTGCCCGGGAAGACACGCCACCACCAATGGAACCAAATCGAGAACGACGACGAGTCTGGTGGGCGGTGCTTGCTTCCATCGTCCTGCACCTGATGATCGGGCTTTCTCTGGCCGCGTTTGGCAGCAGCAACCGCGAAATTGCAATCGAAGAGACGCCCCCCCCCCAATTGACCATCATGCAAGTGGCCGAACCGACACCACCTCCTCTCGTCCCGAAAAACGCTCCGTTCATCAGTGTGGACGAATCGCGCAAAACAGCGACTGCGCCCAAAGAGAAAACCTTTGAGTCGAACGAGAACTCGATCGCTGCGGCGGAGAAAGCCGCGACAACAGACAACCAACTTCCGGGTCAGGACGGAAAAGACCGGCCGTTTATGAATCTGGAGGAACACCAAAACACTTTTGCTACGGCTGGCTCAACTCCGCAGCCCAAGTCAACACCGACTCCGCC
>JADMIO010826409.1_pt1 | contig 35671 bp, 29 predicted proteins | sample 8958161 | NCBI WGS metagenome assembly JADMIO01 (sample SAMN16585339, study PRJNA669376) | soil metagenome | isolation source: Crop rotation soil | place: USA: Cullars Rotation, Alabama | collected 2011
GCCGCGACTTCAAGTCACGTGAATTCCAAGCTTCGGATCCCACTGTGCTGGAAAGTCGGCCGGCGACTGTTCGACCCCTCTGCCGGGTTCTTCGGCGCCGCCGCGCTCTGCGGGAGCTATCTCTTCTTCCGCCACGCGCGACTGGCCGAGACTGACGCTCCGGCGACACTCTTCGTCACGCTCGCGATCTACTGCCTCCTACGCGCAGACGACGCCGACCGTTCCTTCGGCTGGATGCACGCCTTCGCCGCCGCCACGGCGCTCGCGTTCAACTGCAAACAGGGCCCGGGGTGCTATCCGCTCATCTTCCTGCTGGGCTACTGCGCCGTCGAGCGGCGGTGGCAACTGGCGCTGCGGTTCGTGACCAGCGGCGCCATTCTCACCCTCCTCGTCCTCGGCGGCGGTTGGTACGGCTACATCCTGAGCGTGGTCGGACGAAGACAGTTTTTCCTGGAACTCCACGAAGTCGGCACCGGCGAGGACCACCACGCCCCGCTCTACGTCTACCTGCCGCAACTGCTGCAGGCGACGATGCCCTGGACCGCACTGATGATCCTCGGCCTCGTGCAAGCGGCGAAGGGCTGGCGCAGCAATCGCGGCGGGCGGATCGCGCTGCTCTGGGCGGCGGCGTGTCTGCTGCCCCTCGGGCTCGCGGGGAACCGCCAGTTCCACTACCTCGTCCCCTCCATGCCGCCGCTGCTGCTGCTGGCAGGATGGGCGATGGCGGCGGCATGCCGGCCGCGCGAGGGAGTCACGCCGCGCGATGATGCTGACCCATCGACGACCAGCGCGGCCCAACCCGCGAGTTTGCAATATGACCCGGTCGGACCGAAGCCAGAATCGGCTCGCTTTGTCGGTGCGGCCCGGATGCTGCTGCTCCTCACCGCGATCGTCGCGGTTGTCGCGGCGCTCAGCCTGCCGATCGCGGCGGCGGTCCTGCGAAAAAGCCCGCCGCGACTGTTTGATTTTGTGCTGACGGCGGCGCTTCTCCTCGGTCTCGTCCGCGCCCTGTCCGTCCGACGCCGTCACGGCATGGTTTCCACGACGATCACACTCCTGGCCGTGCCGATGATCTTCCTCCCGGCGATTTTCGGCATCTGGTATCCGTCGATCGACAAGCTGAACCCGCGCGATCTCGCAAAACAGATCCGCTCCGTCGCGCCGCAGGGTCCCTACCTCTTCGCCGGCGACAGCTTGAGCTTGACGCTCTGTTTCTACCTCCGCACCGATCTGCCCCTGGCCAAGACGCCGGCCCGACTGACCGAGCTGATTCGCACCCACGGCGTCCGCACCGTGCTCGCCCGCACCGCCGCCGACAGAGAATCGCCGACCACCGCGCCGTCGACGAGGGATCCGGCCGTTCGCCTGGTCCCGGTCGGCAACTTCCACAGCGAGGAGCATCAGTTCGGGATCTACCGCGTAGAGGGGGCACCGTGATCGGCGGCCGCAGTTTCATTTCCAGGCGATGGCGCGGCCCCCTGCTGTTCGCCGCGGCGCTGCTGGTCCTGCTCCCGGGAATCGGCGGCCGTGACATTGTCACGAGCCATGAAGCGCGTGTCGCGCAGGTCGCGCGGCAGATGTCGGCCGTCGGCTGGCCTTGGAGCGGATCGCGCGTTGCCGTCCCCAAGCCTGTGGTGGAAAAGAAGGACGGCATGACCCGCCTCGCGATGGCGCCGGGTGGTGTCACGAGCGACGTCAACCCATGGCTGATCCCAGTCTTCAACGGCCAGATGCGCCTGCAGAAGCCGCCGCTGCCCTACTGGTGCGCCGCGATCCTGTTCAACATTGCCGGCGGATTCGGCGAAGGCCTCTCCCGACTGACCGGCGCGGTGATGGGCGCCGGATGCGCGTGGATCCTTTTCAGTCTCGGACGCGACCTTTTCGGCCGGCGCGTCGGGTGGTTCGCGGGACTGCTATGGATCTCCAGCTATTTCACGTTCGACGAATTCCGCAAGGCGATGGCCGACCCGTTCCTCGCGTTCTTCTGCCTGCTCTGCGTCTGGGCGTGGATCAAGGCCGTGCGCGTCGAAGACCGGCGTCGGCAGGTTCCACTGCTCCTGGTCTTCTATGCGTCACTGGCGCTCGGATCACTCGCCAAGTTTCCCGTGAACCTGCTACATGTGCCGATCCCGCTGCTGATCTACCATCTGCTCGCGCGGCGACGGCCGCCCGGTGTGTGGTGGCAGCACCTGGTGGGAATCGGACTGTTCCTCCTGATCGCGCTCCCGTGGCCGCTGTATGTGTTATCGCATGTCGAGCGGGCGCTGGAATTGTGGCGGTATGAGTCCGTCGGCGAATTCGCGGACAACGAGGAGAAAGCCCGCCACTGGTGGTTCTATCTGCCCGGCGTGCTGCAGATCGCGCTCCCGTGGACGATCCTCTGGCTGATCGGACTGGCGACGGCGTTCATTCCGCGCGGACCCGCCGTCCGGCGGGCTGGGTATGCACATCTTCGGCGGCTGATGCCAGTGATCTGGTTTATCGCGCTGCTGATCGTCTTCTCCATCAGCAACGTCAAGAAGAATACGTATCTGCTGCCCGTCCTCCCGGCGATGATCCTGTCGGCCGCGGTGGCGATGCGGTGGCTTGTCGCGCTGCTGCGAGTCCCGAGGCTCCGGGGACTTCTTCAACCGCTGCTGATCGCGCACGTGCTCATCGGCGTGGGATTCGCGGCGGTGCTGCCGTGGCTGGCCTGGAAAGAATCCGGCCACTCGATTCACTCGACCGGTACGCGCCTGTTGCTCGGCCTGGCATCGGTCGGCGCTGCCGCGGTCGCCGGCGCACTCCCCTGGCTCACCTGGCGGCGATTCGGCCCGACGCGCTGGGCGGCAGTCCAGGCCCTCTGCTTCGCCGTGTTGATCAGCCTGTTCTTCAACTGCGTCAACGCCCCCGCCGACAATCGACGCTCCGCCAAGGCCGCCAGCGGCGTGGTGCTCGAAAGGCTGAAGGATCCGGAGACAACTCTGCTCGTCTCCACCGTCCCGGAAGAGGCGTTCGTCTACCTGCCGCTGGGGCTGAAGTTCGATCCGTCCAAATTGAAAGTGCTCGTCATGATGGACGACCGCAAAGGCGATCGCGGCATCGATCCGGAATGGCTCCAGGACCGCATCCCCTCCGGCCGGCTGGTCTCCGTAGAACGTATCCCGGTAACAGGCCCGCAGGCCGGCCCGCGGTTCAAGGTTTACCTTGCAACGATCAAGAAAGAATGGCTCGCAGCAGGTCGTACTGAGGACTGAGTAAATATCCCGGACTGCGAGCTCTGGCACTCAGTCCTCATTACTCGGCACTCAGTACTACTAAAGATCGACGACCATCCCCTGCTTGGCCAGTTCGATCCTGCACTCCTCACCCTGGGTCATCCGGGACAATTCTGAGTCCAGGTGCAATCGGTCGTCCCACTGCCGCTCTGGGTCGTGATGCCCGATAAGCGATCGGCGGATCCGGCATTTGCGGGAGCGGGAGATGCAGTCTTCCACGCACCCGTGACCCCATCCGATGCGGGAGACCGGCGGGCCGAAGCCGATGCCGCGGAGGCCTTCGTATTCTGAGCGGAAATACTGCCCGTCGAAGTAGCCGAGGTCGGCGTCCCAGCAGTGGTCGACGAGCCCGGCCTCGGCGGCGCTGCTGCGGGCCTGCGCGGCGATGGTCGGATCGTCGCCGTGCCGGTATTCGTGGTCGGTGCAGAAAACGAACCGAACGTCGCCGTGCCGGATCGTGTAGCCGAGGCAGTCGGTGACGTGGCAGACTTCGAACGGGGTGATGGTCGTGGCGCCGATGCGGATCGGCTCGCGCAGGTCGCGGATCTCCCACGGCACGTCATCCATGCCCGGCCCGCCGGCGGCGGCGAGGCCCATCGTCGGGCCGATCGCGGCGGCGGGGTCTTTCACGCGCAGTTCCACGCCGTGGAACTTCGCCGCCATCATTCGATAGTCCAGCGGGTCATCAGCGTGCGCCGCGGGCGAGAGTTTCTGAGAGAAGATGCCGTAGCGGCCGTCGAGCGTCTGCAGGAACCGGTGCGTGCCGTACACATTCACAAGGAACGGCTCGACCTTCGCAAAGACGAATCCTGCGAAGGGCAGTCCCGAGCGGTGATCCAGGTGTTCGTGCGAGCCGAAGATGTGCAGCACGCGGTTTTGCCGGTGGGCCCACTTGCGGAGCAGTTGTGAGCTGAACTCCCGAAGCCCGCTGCCGGCGTCGAGCACGATGATGTGCCCGTCGGACGTCTCGATTTCGATGCAGGTGGTTTCGCCGCCGTAGACCGGAAGACTGGGCAGGCCGAGTTGCTCCTGGAACCGCGCCGCCGCCTGGGCGGTAGCGAACTGCCGGAGGTACTCCGTCTCGACGTGGCCATTCACGGCCTTGTCGGCCAGCTCGCGCATGACGCGCTCGACGGTATCCCGCGCGACAATCTTGGCGTACTCAGTAACTTCGCGATTGGTTGGAAAGATCGGGCAGCTTCCCTGCACGCCCCAGAAGGTGATGCGCAGGTTCTTGATCGGTTCCGACGGATGTCCGGTCGGGACGGCCAGGGTGAGCGGAGAAGGAGCAATGATGTCGGGCATGCCGTCGCTTCCGGGTTTCGTCGCCTGCCTCTTCCTGGGAAAGGCCGGTGTTGGGCAGGGAACGACCTATCCTCATATCGGCCGGGATCGTGCGGCACCTCAAACTCGGGACTGTGCCTGACATCTTCGGGCACAACGTCCGATAGTTGTGTTCGGCGTGCTCCATCACACCATGCTGCTTCCACCTCCTGATGAACCACACCCGTTCATGCCGCTGCCGGGGGGCAATATTACAGCATAGTCAATCCAAAAACCCGCTGAATCGGCCTGTTCAGGGCAACGCCGTTGGGATTCTAGTCATTTCGCCGAAGCGTTGCAGCCAGATCTACAGGGCCGCCGCGGTGGCCCGGGCGGTATCCGAAGTCGCACGGGCGGTATCCCGACCCAGGTGAAACGCCGCCCAGGACCAGAGAATCCCCGCTAGGAGGAAGGCCCCCGAGGCGCAGAGCAGGCCATATCGATAAGTATTGGTCGTGTCTTTCATGTACCCCACGATCGGCGGTGAAATGGCGTCGCCGAGGGCGTGAACCACAAAGATATTAATCGCAAACGCCGTCGCGCGAATGGACGGCGAGGTGACGTTTGCCAGTGCGGTGTTGCTTGGTCCGGTGTTGAAGAACATGAAGAAGACTGTCACGAACAGCAGCACCCACATCAACAACCCGGCTTTAATGAAGATGATCGCGATCAGGAGCGGGAATCCGATAAAGACCCCCGCCGCCGACACAATAAAGTACGCCCCTGAAAACTTCGGCCGAAGGTAGTCGCCGAGCATTCCCCCCGCCAGCGTGGCAAGGAGCCCCGCCACAGCCAGGATGATGCCAAACCACGAGCCCGCGGTCTGGAGGTCGATCTGCTTTTCCTCGGCCAGGTAGGTCGGCATCCACGCTGCCATCGCGCCGAGGGCAAAAGTGAGGGAAGTCATCGCCGCGCAGTTCAGCGTGTAGGACGGGATCTTGACCAGCGCGAGGTAGTCCTGAAACCGGGGACGATGCGCCTGCGTCCGGTCACTGGCGCCGCGCGGCGGCTCGGGCCGGAGAAAACAGAGAACCGCCAGGATCAGGCCCGGCGGGACCGTCAGCAGGAACGCCCAGTGCCAGATGTTTCCCTTCGCAAAGAAGCTGCCGAGCACATAGCCCAGCGCGCTTCCGCAGGGAATGGCGGCGTAGAACCAGGCGAGCACCCGCCCCCGGATCGCGACGGGGTAGTAATCGGCGATGATCGTCGGCGCGACCGGTCCGTACGCTCCTTCGCCGACGCCGATCAGGCAACGCATGAGAAGCAGGAAGAAATAACCCTTCGCCAGCCCCGACCCGCCGCTGGCGAGCGACCAGATCGCGACGCCGATGCCGATCAGCACCCACCGGTTGACCCGGTCGGCCAGCCAGCCGAACAGCGGCGAAATGCACATGTACGTCAGCAGGAACGCCGTCATCAGCCAGCCCATGGCGGCGTCGGAGGCGTGCAGTTCGTCGCGGATCGGCTTGACCAGCGCCGCAATGAGATAGCGGTCGACGTAGTTGAACAGGTTGATCGACAGGAGCAGGATCAGCGCCGCCCGCGCGCCAGGCAGTGGCGCGGGCCGGTCGGCCGGAAGAGTGGAAGCATCGTTCAAGACCGGCTGCGCCATGGAGGCCGGATCATGGGGGGATGCCGCGGCGAAAGCAATGCCGCATCCGAACCAGCGCGATGAGCGCGACTATTTCCCTTCCGTCCCCTCGGCGGCGGAAAGTTCTTCGACCTGCTGCTCGAGTTGGCGGATGCGGTCCACCAGTTCGGGCAGTTTTGTGAAAAGCAGATAGACCTTCCGCGCGTGCGAGACCGGCATGGCCGGCGAGCCGACGAGCGTGGACTGATCAGGCACGTCCATCATGATGCCCGACTGCGCGCCGATCGTCGCCGCGTTGCCGATCTTCAGGTGGCCCGTCACCCCGACCTGCCCCGCCAGCGTCACGTGATGCCCAAGTTCGGTGCTGCCGGCGATGCCGACCTGCGCCACGATCATGCAGTGCGGCCCGATCGATCCGCCGTGGCCGATGGTGACCAGGTTATCGATCTTTGTCCCGTGCGCCACCCGCGTCGCCCCGACGGCGGCGCGGTCGATGCAGGTGTTGGCGCCGATCTCCACGTCGTCGCCGATCTCGACCCGACCGACCTGGGGGATCTTGTGGTGCCGGACGACGCCGTCGGGGTCCTTGCGGGTGGCGTAGCCGAATCCGTCGGCGCCGATCACCGCGCCGGCGTGCAGGATCACGCGGTCGCCGAGGACGGTGTCGTCGTAGACGACTGCATTCGGATAAAGGATGCAGTCTCGGCCGATGGTCGCGCGGGGGCCGACGTAGACGCCGGGATACAGCACGGAGCCTTCGCCGATCGTTGCCGAAGGATCGACGTTCGCGCGGGGGTGAATGCCGACGTGCGGGTGTTTCCGGTAGCCGTGCAGCAAGACGACCGCGCGGCAGAACGCGTAGTACGGGTCCTTGGTCTTGAGCAGGTTCAGTTCCCGCCCGGCCGGCGCGGTCACTCCGGGCGCGACGATGACGGCGGTGGCGTTGGTCGTCTCGAGCTGCTTCTGGTACTTGGGATTGGCGAGAAAACTCACTTCGCCGGGGCCGGCTTCGGCGAGTCCGTTGACCGACGAGATTGCGGCGTCGGCCTCTCCCGCAATCTCTGCTCCGATCTCCGCCGCCAGTTCCTTGAGCGTCACCGTCATGCGTCCACCGACTCCTCAGGATCTGAAATGATCGGGGCGGGCTTCCTGGCCCGCACGCCGTCGTCCGTTCGCCAGGAGCATCGTGCGCCTGCCTGCACCGGACGCCGGGATTCTAAGCGCAGCGCTTGTCCTGCGACACCCCGCGGATACATTCCTCCGCGTGCCGCGCGTTCCCCCGACGTTTCAGCGCGGGCATAAGCGATACGAAAGGAACAAAAGATCATGGCACGCCTCGTCCGCCACGAAGCCAACGGTCCGATCGAAGTGAAACAGGCCGACGGCAACTCCATCTGGGTCTGCGCCTGCGGCCTGAGCCGCGACCTCCCCTTCTGCGACGGCTCCCACGACAACACCACCGGCGAAGAAGCCGGCAAGTGCTACGTCTATGACAAGGAGCGGGCGAAGGTGATCGAAGTGCGCGCGGATGAATGACAGTCGACCGACGAATGCGACCCGTCTGCCAGTTTAGCGGCCCCGCTTGCGGGGCGTTGTCCCGCGAAAGTTCGTTCAGCAGCCTGCCCGAGCGGAGTCGCAGGACAACGCCCGGCAAGCCGGGCCGCTAAACGGTCGGAGCACTACATCATGAGCGACCAACCTTATCTCGTTACAGGCGCCGCCGGCTTCGTCGGCAGCCGGCTTTCCAAGCGATTGCTCGATCAGGGGCACCGCGTCGTCGGTCACGACAATCTGAACGACTACTACCCGCTGGAACACAAGAAGCGGCACCTGGCCGACCTGATCACAAATCCGAATTTCACGTTTGTTCAGGCAGACCTGCGCGAACCGGACGAACTGAAGCGGCTATTCGCGGAGCAGAAGCCGCGCGCCGTGGCACACCTGGCCGCGATGGCGGCGGCGCGGTACAGCGTGAAGCACCCGCTGATCTACGGTACGGTAAACGTGCAGGGGTCGGTGAACGTGCTGGACGCGGCGCGCGAAAATGGGTGCGTGCCGTGCGTCCTCTCGAGCACCAGCACCGTCTACGGACAGAACACGCCGGTGCCGTTCAAGGAAGACGCCGCCTGCGACCGGCCGCTCGCGGCCTATCCAGCCAGCAAGCGGGCGATGGAGCTTTTCGCCTATTCCTTCAGCCACCTCTACAAGCTCCCGGTCACCTGCATCCGTTTTTTCAACGTCTACGGCCCCCACGGCAGGCCGGACATGATGCCGTGGCAATGGTCCAAGGCCATCCTCACTGGCGAGCCGATCACGCTCTACAACGGCGGGAAGATGCGCCGCGACTGGACCTACATCGACGACATCTGCGACGGCTTTATCGCCGCGCTGAACAAGCCGTTCGAATACGAAATCATCAACCTCGGCTGCGGCCGGCCGGTGGAGAATCTCCAGTTCGTTCGCGTGCTGGAAGACCTGCTGGGAAAGAAGGCCAACATCGTCGACACGCCGGTGCCAGCCAGCGAGCCGCTGGTCACGTTCGCCGACATCAGCAAGGCAAAGACGCTGCTAGGCTACGAGCCGAAGGTGATGGTGGAGGAAGGCCTCAAGCGGTTTGTCGAGTGGATGCGTGCGGAAAAACTGTTTTGAGCGCGCGCCGCAGCAGATCTTTTTTTAGCCGGCGGGCTTGCCCGCCGAGTAACTTCCAAGAATCTGAGCCGCTACCGGACGGCGCGACCTGATGATGGCGACTTTGCCGGAACACACCACGTTCGCGACGGCGGTCACTCGGCGGGCAAGCCCGCCGGCTAAGAGGCTGTTTCAGAACCTGAAATTCCTCGAACTTCAACGATCGTCATCCTGAGGTACTCCGAAGGATCTCTTCGAGAATCGCTGCTCGGAAGAGACCCTTCGGAGTACCTCAGGGTGACGGCACTTGCAGTTCTGAATGGGTTGTGAAACAGCTTCAAAAAAGGGATGACGTATCGTGGCGGTGTCATTTCTGAGACTGGTCCGCCACCGGCAGGCGGACGAGGAATCGGCTGCCTTTGTCGATTCCGTCGCTGCTTGCAGAAATCACCCCGCCGTGGCTTTGGACGATCGCGTGGGAGATTGCCAGGCCCAGCCCTGTGCCGTGCGGACCGGATTCGCGGGTGCCGCGCTTTTCGGTGAAGAACGGCTCGAAGACGCGGTCCAGGGTTTCGGCGTTCATGCCGCGGCCGTTGTCCGTGACTGACAACTCGACCCAGCCGTCTTCAGTACTTCGAACCTCGATCACCACCTTCCCCTTCTCCGGCGATGTCGCCTCCAGCGCGTTCACCGCGAGATTCAGGAGCACCTGTTTCATCTCTGCTTCAACGGCGTGGACCATCGGCGCCGGCGTGCGGATCGCGTGAACCTCCACGACGCGGTCTCGGAACGGGTTGAGTGCCCGCACGATTCCCGCGACGTGGTCGGCGACATCCGCGAGTGAGACCGCCCGGCGGTCGGGCTCGCCGGGCCGCGCGAGGGAGAGAAGTTGATCGGTGATCTGCTTGCAGCGGAACGCTTCCTCGCTGATCACCTTGAGCGACCGCTCGACCTCCGACGGTTCACCGGCCGCGCCATTCCCGGATTTACTTGACCGGCGAGAGAGTTCCGAGAGTGAGTGCTCGGCGTAGCCGCTGATGATCGCCAGCGGGTTGTTGATCTCATGGGCCACGCCCGCGGCGAGATACCCGACACTGGCCAGGCGCTCAGAGCGGATCAGTTCCCTGCTCTTCGCGGCGACTTTCTGCTCGAGATCGCGGTAAAGCCCTTCCAACTCCGCCGCCATCCGGTCGAAATCGTGAGCGAGCGCGGCGAATTCCTCGGCGCGGAAGGACCGCTCGATCTCCGGCGACAGCCGGTCGTGGAACTGCCCCGCCGCGACGCGACGGACGCCCTGCCGCAGCCGATTCAGCGGCCGCATGACGCCGCGATATTGCGCCACGCCGAGCAGGCTCGCGGCGAAGACGATCAAGCCGCAGAGAAGGCCGACGGTCCAGAGCGTCGCCCGGCGCTTCGCGACGGCGGCCTGCTGCCGGGACTCGGCCGTTTTTCGCAGTTCAGACGCCACCCGCGGCACCTGCGAAAGCACCTGTGTGACCGCGTCACGATGATCGTCCGCCCCTGCAAGGTCTCCCGGAAGCGCCGCCGCGGTCATGCGGTCGGCCAGGGCGCGGACGGATTGGCGCAGGTCGGCGTCGGCCCTGGTATCGGAGCCGTCGGGCGGCGACGGGATTTGCTCGAAGTTTCGCGCCGCGATTGCCACTTCCTCCGCCGCCACGCGGATCGCCTGCGGGTGCGCCATGCGGAGGAGTTTCTGCGCGGTGACGAGATGGCTGGAGGCCTCATAAACTTGCCGCAACCGATCGAACCCTTCGAACGCCGCGCCGTAATCGCGCGACAGGCTGTCGAGCCCCTTGAGCGCGACGCCGCTCACCAGCAGCAGGCTCACGATCATCGCGGCGATCTGGACGGCCATCTTTCGGCGGAGCGACATTCAAGATATTGTAAGGAACTCGCAGTGATTCCCATTCATCATTCATTATTCCGCGTTCAGCATTGGAGACGGGCCCTCTCTTGAGCGACTCCTCCGCCTCACCATCCGCCGGCGACCTCGAAGCGACGCTGCGCAATCTGCCGTCGATCGGCACGCGCGTGAAAGACCGCGGCTATCGGCAGGTCTGGCGGTTCGAACAGGGTGGCAAGGCGTATTACTTGAAGTTCTACCCCCGCGGCGGCGGGCGCGACCTCTGGCGTCGGTTCTGGCGTGGGTCGCCGGCGCTTCGCGAGTTCACCCGCCTGCAGTGGCTCCAGCAGGCGAAGATCCCCGCCCCGCGGGCCGTCGCTTACCTCGGCGGCTTCCGGCTCGAAGAGCGGGTCGGCGACGCCGTCATCCTGGAAGCAATCGAACCATCCGTCGCGCTCGACGACCTGCTCGTCGAACGCGAACTGTCCGGCCAGCCCGTGCCGGAACATTACAACCTGGCACAACAGGTCATTGATGTCGTTCACAAGCTCGGCGCGGCCAAACTCGGCCATGACGACCTGCACTTGGGGAACTTCCTGCTCAAGGAAGGGAAAGTCTATCTCATCGACGGCTACGCCGTCCGCAAAGGCGGCCTGCGGCAGGCGGATGTGCTGCACTTGGGCGCGGGAGTGATGCGTTTCTCGACGACGGCCGACCGGGTGCGCGGCTGGCGAAAGCTCGCCGAGAACGACCGTCCGCCGCCGGTGGATAATCCTGTCAGCCGGGAACTCTATCGCGTCGCGATGCAGCGCGTCGGCGGCGGGAATCGCTACATCGGCCGGCTGAAGCTTGGCGAATGGACCGGCGTCTATTTCCGTCAGACCAAGCACCCCCGCCGCTGGTCCGTCGCGAGCGCCTTATCGATCGAACACGCCGATTGGGAAAGAGCCTGGCCGGAGTTGCTGCGGCAGATCGAGACCGATGCCCTGAAAGTCCTGAAGCGCAGCAAGAGCGGCGACGTGCTGGCCGGCGGTGTGACGCTCGGCGGGCGTGAACTGCAAATCATCCTGAAGCGGCCGCGCCGTCGATACTGGTATCGTTACTTCAATGAGATCGGCCGCGGCGCCCGACCTCGGCGCGCGTGGACCAAGGCTTGGGCTGTCATGGCCAGGGGCCTGCCGACGGCCTGGCCGCTGGCAGTGCTGGAAAAGCGGTCACTCGGTTATGTGACCGACACTTTCTTCATCTGCGAGAAGATCGAAGGGCCGACCCTCTGGACGATCGACCTGGACGCGCTGACGAGCGACGCACGTGACCGATTGTTCCGAAGAACTGGAAAACTCCTGCGGACGCTGGAACTTTACGGCTGGGCCCATTTCGACGCCAAGGCGAGCAACTGGATCATTCGCGAAGACTCGGTGGGGGGCCCGTCGCCGGTCCTGATCGACGTGGATGGCGTCCGCTTCCGCCGGTGGATCGCGCTGGGCATCCGCCGGCTGCTCAAGAGCATGCAGGCCAAGAAGCAGTACACGCGCGAGGATTCGCTTTCGCTCTGCCTCGGATACGCGCCGTTTTCGAGGATAGGAGAAGAGGAGCCACCGCCGGAGCAGGTGGCGGATGTCAGGGCTGACGATCAGGATGGAAACTGAACGATTGCCGTGGGGCGGGATTCATCCCGCCGCGAATGACAGACGGCGGGATAAATCCCGCCCTACATTGGGCCGTTTCGTCGTTCGGTGTGCGGTGAAGGGACACGGCCTGTTTGAGCTGATGCGCGACTCACCATGGCGACGATTTCTCTTCCATCCCCGCCGCGGAACATCCTCATCATCAAGCCGAGCGCGGTTGGCGACGTAGTGCACGGGCTGCCGGTCCTGGCGCTGCTGAAACGACATTGGCCGGAAGCGAAGTTCAGTTGGCTGGTGACGCCGGCGTGCGCGGGGATCCTGGACGGGCATCCGCACCTGCATGAAGTCATCCGCTTCGATCGCAAGGCGTACGGAAAGAGCTGGCGAAGCCCGGGCGCCGCGCGGTCACTGCTCGAATTCACGCGATCCCTGAAGGAGCGGAAGTTCGACCTGGTGATCGACCTGCAGGGACTGTTTCGCAGCGGCTGGCTCACCCGGGCCACCGCCGCCCCGGTGCGGATCGGCCTGTCGGATGCACGCGAGGGAGCGCATCTGTTCTACACGCACCGCGTGGACGTCGGCTCGGCCGAGCAGCATGCGATTGAGCGGTACCTGCGTGTGCCGGATGCGCTGGGCGCAGGGCGGGAGCCGGCCGAGTTCCGCTTCCCAACTGACGATGCCGATCGGGATTTCGTCCGGGCTCTGACACCGGCACGGTACGCGCTGCTTCTGCCGGGAACCAACTGGATCACCAAGCGATGGCCGGCCCGGAAGTTCGCCGCGCTGGTGCGGCCGTTGAAGGATCGGTTCGGACTCGAAACGGTGCTCGGTGGGGCGCCGAATGAGACGGAACTGGCCGACGATGTCCTAAGGATGGCAGACGCCCGGTATGCGGTGACGAATCTGGTCGGCCAGACGAATCTCCGGCAACTGGTCGCACTGATCGAGCGGGCGGCGGTGGTGATCGCCAACGACAGTGGCCCGATGCATATCGCCGCCGCGCTCGGCCGGCCGATGGTCAGCCTGTTCGGTCCGACCAATCCCGTCCGTACCGGGCCCTACCGCCGAGCTGAGACAGTTCTTCGTGTGGCGATCGAGTGCAGTCCCTGCTACTCACGGCAGTGTTCGCACGTCAGTTGCCTCGAGTGGCTCGATGCTGATGCGGTCGTTCGAGCCGTGTCCGGCCAGCTTGCCGCAGGCTGAAGAATTCCAATTCTGGGCATCATCGGCATCTAACCGAGCGAGGCCCAGCCGACGCGAAGTCGAAGTCAATAAATGTCGTCGGATCGGTCGCCGACCGAATGACCAGGCGGTCATCATGACCGTTGGTCACCTGACGCACATCGACTTGAATCGGATTGCGAATCACGTGCGTCATCATCGCGTCCGGCGACAGGCTGGCCGACAGGTCGATTTCGGTCGAACGATCGTCGACCGATTGAAGGACGATCCCGAACAGCTTCACATCTCGCAGAAGCGCACGTCCCTCGGCCTCTGGCGTGTCAATCGTCACCGTTACCCGTTCTCCGTGGAACTTTCGGCTGAAGTGGTCGAAGTACGCCCTGCAGCAGTATTGCGGCGGCAACCGCGCTGGCACCATTCCTATTTCTCCGGTCGCCCCGCTCAACCATTGCCGGCTTTAGACTTCGGGAATATGCCTAGCCCTGATGGGGGTTCGGACTAAGGCTCGTCATGGATTTGGCTGCTTCAGTCACCCTTCATGCCGCATCCAACCGCCTCGAATTACCGGGCATCGGCAGGTTTTCCCACGGGGTCAACCGCCGATTGAATGACGACGGTTCCCGTCGGCAAAGTGCCCATCAGATCGGTCAAGTCGTACGACTTCAGCGCTCCGGAAACGACGTTGGTCATCTGGTTATCACTGATCGGCGATCGGGCAACTGCGGACCAGGAGACAAGCGACTGCCGTAGCGTGATCTGCTTGATCCGGCGATCCAGAGCGGCTGCATGCAGAACGATCGGACCGGCTGACTCGATCCCCACCACTTCGACGCCCACCGCGGCGGGGATGGCATTCAAAACCGCGATCAGATCGAACACCCGCTGGCCGAGCAGCGGATGCGCAAGGTGCAGCGAAAGTTGCGCCTCCGAATAATCGACACCGAGGGGACTCGGCTTGCCCGGCGGCGGCAATGTTCCCGGCGACGTCTCTCCCATTCCGCGAAGATCCACGGCCAGCACGCGCTTTCCCTGCTTGACGAGTTGCTCGATCGGCCCGCCGGGGGCGGCGTCATATGACTTCCCGCGGCCGTGGACGTACAGCACCAGCGGCAGTTTCTCGGTCGTTTCGCGCGTCTCGGCCAGCAGCGCCGGTACGATGATCCCGGGCTCGGTCTTGAAGGTGAGCTTGCGAATGACGTATCCGTCCCGCTGCACCTCCCCCGCCGCCGCCGACTGTACCGCCGGCTTGATGTCCGTCGGCAGCGCGATCCGACGGCGGACGTCGGCCAGGAGGTCGTCTTTCGACCGTTGTCGGTTCAACGCCGCGCGCGCCTTTGCCAGTTCCGCTTCGCGGGCGGCGATCAGGTCGGGGACGGATTTGCCTTTCAGGTCGACCAGCACCTGCCCCGACGTCGTGCAGAGCAGTTGCTCGGTTTTCAGCGGCGTGTAGTCCCCCTCCGGGGTGAATTCGAGCTTGCCGAGGAGCCACTGCCGCATGAAGCGCGCCATGCCTTCGCGGTGCTGCTTCGGATAGCCGTGCTGGGTGTCGGACTCGAGAATGTCCACGCACTGCGGCATGCCGAGCAGCGTCGCGGCGCGCTTGGCCTCGCGGAAGCTCGTCCAGGTTCCCTGGTTGTCGAAGAAGTCCTTCGACGCGGCGCAGAGCAGTGTCGCGCGGGGCAGTCCCATGGTGAGGAAGTCGGCGTGTTCCATCCCGAACGCGACCTGGCCGGGGATGTTCTGCTCGCCGTCCTGCGGGCCGATGGTGGCGAAGAGCCGCTCGAGGCTCGTCACGTAACAACTGGGCGCGGCGGCGGTGATGCGGTCGTCGAGCGCCATCAGGTAGCTCGTTAACGTCCCACCGCCCGAGCAACCCGTGCAGCCGATCGCTTTCGCGTCGATTTCCGGACGGCCGGCCAGGTAATCGATGCTGCGGATGCCGTCCCAAATCCTGAAGCTCGCCGTACATTCGCCGACCAGCAGTGCCGGGACGCCGACGAGGCTGTGCTCCGTCGTCATGCTGCCGATCACCGGCTTGCCGCCGTCATCCAGGATCTGGCGGCGCTCGCCCTGGCCGATCGGGTCGTAGCTGAGTGAGGCGATGCCGTTATGAGCCAGCAGGACCGCGGCGCGCTGATAGGAACTGTTCGCTTTTCCGTTCCCGTCATGCCCGCAGGGCATCAGGACGGCCGGACAGGGTTTGACTGCATCTTTCCCCGTCGGCAGATAAAGATTCGCCGTGACGTGATGGCCGGGCCGGCTCTCGTAGATCACGCGCTCGATGCGGAAGCCGTCGCCGTCGATCGTGCCGACGGTGCGGGCGTTCAGCGGCGTCTTCTCCGGGAACCCGCCGAGCGCTCCGATGAACTTCTCCCGCAACTCCGCCGATCGCTTGGCGAGCGCCTCCGGCGTCTTGATGGTTTCAACGACCTTCCGTCTGGCGTCGAACTGCTTCTGGGCTTCGGACAGCAGATAGGTATGAAGCATCTTCCGCGGCGCAGCGCTGTTGGCATCCGGCCCCAGCACGGTCAGATCGTCCGCGCGGTCTGCAGCGGACGCCCTGCCGCCCCGTGCAAGCCCGAGCGCGATTAGCAGAATCAGCACTTCGACGGTTCGTAGCGTCATCATTCAGCCCTCGCTAGACACGGAAATGCCCCCCGCTCGCAAGTGCTACCGGCCGCGGGAATTCGGTGTTGCAGTTTTGCGGCGTGGGATTTGATAGCGGATTTCTGTAACGGCCGAGGAAACTCCTGCTCCCCCCGCGCATGAACGGACGTCCATTCCTACAAGCTCTGAGCTACGTGATCGGTGCCGGGCTGATTCTGCTCGGCCTGGCCGACGTCTACATGACCGTGCTGTATGCCCGGGCGGGCACCGGACCGTTAAGCCACCGCCTTGCGACGGCCGGTTGGTCGATCGTGCGGCGGCTTTCCAGACTGGTCCCGCGCCGAAAGTCGGTCATCCTCGCGGCGTTCGGGCCGACCTACCTGGTCCTCCTGCTGGCGATCTGGGTCGGCTTGCTCGTCATCGGCTTTACGCTTCTCGCGTGGCCGGGCCTGGGCGACGGCATTCAGTCGCAGGGCGGAGCGACGCCACGCGACTTTATGTCGGCTTTCTACTACGCCGGCGGGAGCCTCACGACCGTCGGCAGCGGCGATCTGCGGCCGGTGTCGCCGTTGTACAAATGTCTGACCGTCGTCGACTCCGTCATCGGCATCTCGGTCCTCACGATGGCGCTCACCTACTTCATTCAGATTTACACCTCGCTCCAGGCACGTAACTCCTATGTTCTGGCGCTTCATCACGCGTCCGGCGGCACGGGTGACGCCGCGGCTTTGCTGAAAGGTCTGGGGCCCGGCGATGATTTCTCGCGCGGCCAGAGCACACTGGCCGGCTTTGCCTCGTCCGTGACGTCGATCTACGAATCGCACCATTTCTACTCCGTGCTGATCTACTTCCGATTCAGCGAGCCGCACTACGCCATGTCGCGTGCGACGCTCATCGCGATGGAGATGCTGGCGCTGATCGACACGGCATTGGACGAACGCAGGCACGGCTGGCTCAAGGATTCGGCATCCGTGACGCAGCTTCGTGAGGCGGGGATGCACGCGCTAACCGAGTTCTCCGACGTCTATCTTCCGGGCGGACCGCCGGAGGTCGCTCAGGAAGACGGCGACATTGCTGCGAAATGGAAGCGGCGTTATCGCGCCGCCGTCGAGCACCTGCGACGGGCCGGCATCTCGGTTACGCAGGATGAATCCGCCGGCGCCGACCGTTACGTGGCGCTTCGACGGCAATGGGATTCATTTATCGTGAGCTTCGCCACCTACATGGAGCACGATATGCGTGAAATCGATCCCGCCGGCGTCGATCCGAGCGAAACCGGCCGCCACCGCGAAATGCCGGTCCCGCCGGTCCGTGATGCCGCGACAGAAGATCAGATTAAACGCGGCGAGAATGCACCGGCTTGACACGCTATCGCGCCGACATCGGCGTCACCGTGATGCTCTTCGGCGAGGTGGGGCAGTGAAACTGGCAGGAGCCGCAGCCCGTGCACCCGGTGGCGACGACATGGATCTTCCCGTCTCGCAACTGGATCGCGTCGCTGCCGACGGGGCAGTTGTCCAGGCAGGCGGTGCATTCCTCGTGGCGGGTGCGGACACACGTTGATTCGTGCCACTCGGCCGTACCCATGTCGATCTGATTCCGCGGCGTCGGGACGAGCGCGCCGGTCGGACAAGCCGGCATGCAGTATAAGCCGTCGCACATCGCGCAAGGGGAGCAGTCGGCGTCGATGAACGGCCGGTCGCCGCCGCGGCTCGCGACTTCCAGTCGAATCGCGTGAACCGGGCAGGCCTGGATGCAGTCGCCGCACTGCGTGCAGGCCTCCTTGAACTGCTCCTCGGGCAACGCGCCTGGTGGGCGGATCCAGGCGTCCAGCGGAACGCGCCGCGGCGTACGACCGGCCGGCGGGCGAATGTAAGACGACGTCTTCTCGGCGCTCGCGTTGCCGGCTGCGTTCAGTTTTGAAAATTCGCTGATCGCGCGCTGCAGCGGGCCGGCCTTGCGTTCGAGCGGCTTGATCAGTTCGTTCATCGCCGCACGAAAAAAGCCGCGGCGGGGAATGCGTTGCTTGTCGCTCATGGGTGTCGTGTTCTCACGCAGGCGCGTGCAGGACGGAAAGCCTGCACCAATCTGGCGATTCGAAATTATAGTGCCTCGCCCCTAGAATCGCCCGCATGACCGCCACCGCGCAGAGTTCCCTGCCTGCCACGATGCAGCAAGCCCCCGCCCCGGCGCGGCCGGGCCTTTGGCTGCCGAGCCTCTCGCTGGCAAAACGCGAACTCGTGCGGTTCCTGCGGCAGCGCCATCGCGTCATCGGCGCGCTCGCGACGCCGATCGTCTTCTGGCTGCTGATCGGCGCGGGCATGGGACGGAGTTTCCAGGCGCCCGGCGCAGGCTCGGAAGCCGCTGCCGGTCCGGGGTACCTGCAGTTCTTCTTTCCCGGCACCGTCTTGATGATCCTGCTGTTCACCGCGATCTTCTCGACGATCTCGATTATCGAAGATCGCAAGGAAGGGTTCCTTCAATCGGTGCTGGTCGCGCCGGTGCCCCGGCTGGCGATCGTTCTCGGCAAAGTGCTCGGCGGGGCGGCGCTCGCGTTCGGGCAGGGATCGATCTTCCTGCTCCTCGCCCCGCTCGTCGGACTGCCAATGACGCCTGTCGGCTTCCTCGCCGCGCTCGGGTTCATGGCCGTCATGTCGCTCGGACTGACGGCACTCGGCTTCTGCATCGCCTGGCGGATGAGTTCCACCCAGGGGTTCCATGCCATCATGAACCTGTTCCTGATGCCGATGTGGTTCCTGTCCGGCGCACTCTTCCCGCCGACGGGCGTCACGTTCCGTCCGCTGCGATGGGTGATGCAGGCGAATCCGCTGACTTACGGACTCGCCGGGCTTCGGCGGGCGATGTCGTCGCCGGCGGCGGCGGAGCATCTGGCGCTGCCGGGATGGACGGTCTGTGCGGTCGTCAGCGTTCTCTCGATGGTCGCGGTCTGTCTCCTGGCCAGTCGGATCGCCGGGACGCAGGTGAAGGCGGATTGGCAGTAGAGAGCCTCTGGAAGCTGTTAAAGGAAGTTACTGACCGACAGATGTCATTCCCGAGTCGCCCGGCGTCCTTCGACCGCACGCCGAAGGATGCAACGATGAATGTAGGGCGGGATTCATCCCGCCGTCTGTGATTCGCGGCGGGATCAATCCCGCCCTACGGCAGACGACGTTCTCAGTGCAGGAACGACAGCAAACTGGCGAATCGATAACGAGGCCCCTATACCCCGGCGGGCAGTGCCCGTGTTACGCAGGTTGAAATGTCCAAAGGAATGCGAGTCATCACGATCGGAATGTGGGCGCTGCTAGGCGTCGCGATTGTCGGCGTCGTGGCGCTGAAACTGGCGCGCGGTCGCGCGGCGAACCAGCGGCAGGCGGAATTGCAGGAGGACGCACAGTCCTCCCGAAACTACTACCCCGCCGCGAATTTTTCGCTGACCGATCAGGACGAGCGGCCGTTCGCGTCCAAAGACCTTTCAGGGAAGCCGTACGTCACCTCGTTCGTGTTCACCCGCTGCGCGGGGCCTTGCCCAATGATGACGGCGGCGGTCGGGCGGCTGCAGGCGCAGCTTCCAAAAGCCGTGAACTTCGTGTCCGTCAGCGTAGACCCCGACTACGATCGGCCGGCGATTTTGAAGGCGTATGCGAAGCAATTCGACGCCGACGAAAGCCGCTGGCATTTTCTGACCGGGACGCGCGAAGAGGTCTTTACCCTGGCACGCGGCATGAAGCTTCCGGCGATGCCGGCCGAGAAGGACCAGCCGATCCTCCACAGCGAGAAGCTGGTGCTCGTCGACGGCAAGGGACAGGTGCGCGGCTATTACAACGGCACAAAGGCCGACGAAATGGCCCGCCTCGTTGAGCACGCAAAACAACTCTGCGAAGAGGCAGGCATCCATTCATGACGCAGTTGCAGACACCCGTTCCCGATTCCCGCCAGTCAATGCAACTGGCCGCGCTGCGGTCGGTCGGCATGGGCAAGGCGCTTGGCGCGATTCTTGTGCTCAGTCTCGCCGTCTTCGCGTTCCTGGTCTGGCTGGTCTATTTCAAGCCGCGCGCGGGTTATACGTCGGCCGTGATCAGCAGCCTGCCCGCAGTCAACGCGGCGTTCAATTCGCTCAGCACGGTCTTCCTGATCGTCGGCCTGATCGCGATCAAGCAACGTCGTGAACTACGGCACATGCGGTTCATGTTCGCCGCGCTGACGACGTCGGCCCTCTTTTTTGTCTGTTACGTCGTCTATCACAGCTTCCACGGCGACACCAAGTTCGCCGGCAGCGGCGGCATTCGGCCGGTCTATTTCTTCATCCTGATCAGCCACATCCTCCTGTCGGCGGTGGCGGTGCCGATGATCCTGCTCAGCTTCTTCACCGCACTCGCCGGCCGGTTCCGGCTGCATCACAAGGTCTCGGTGATCACTTTTCCGATCTGGCTGTATGTGTCGGTAACGGGCGTGCTCGTGTTCGCAATGCTGAAGATTTACAACGGGTGACTTACCCGTAGTTCCCGCGCGACTGAGTTCCAGTTTCCTCTCGTCGTAAAAAGAGGGAGGCGGGATAAATCCCGCCCTACGACGGCAGCGGTGCAATCCCGAGGGATGACAATCGACACGCCGCGCGTAAGAATGGAGTCGTCGACGGCGACCTCACTGGTCGTTGCGATGTGATGAGGCTTTCAATGAAGTCGCTGTTGCAAACTTCCGCCGTGACCCTGCTCCTGCTCACCCCGCAGGCGCTCCTCGCTTGCCCGATGTGCAAGGACTCCATCCCCGGCTCGGTCGGCGGTGGCGATCCAAGCCAAATGTCCGGCGGCGGATTGCCGGGTGGCTTCAACAACAGCGTCTACATCATGCTCCTGGGCTTTTTCGGCGCGCTCGGCCTCGTCGGGTGGACGCTCTACAAGGGGATCCGCAGTTCAACCCGCGCCGGTTTCCCGGTTGCGACGCCGCAGGCTCAATAAAAGTTGGCAACCTGGTGGCACTTAGCAGAGACCCTCGCTGCCAATCGGTCTCCTCTCGCTTATTGATTTGAAGGTTGCGTGGACGGCAACGTCGTCGGCCGGGTGGCGGGCTGCGCGGTCGCTTCGGGCAGTCTGTTCATCGTGGGGAGCGTCGTCGGCAACGGATCGGTCGGTACCGGCTTGGAGACCGGGCCGCCGTAGGGGAAGGTGCTGGTCAGCCGGCCGGCGGTGTCGGGGTGGAGTCGGCCGATGGCGCGCGCGAGATCCAGGAAGAACACCTTCTCGCTGTAATTCTCCGACGCCAGTTGGAGCTGCGCATTCAGCAGCTTGTCCAGCGTCAGCAGCCGATCAATGTTGCTCGTGACGCCGCGGCGAAAGCGCTCTTCCGAGAGCGTGTAAGCCGTCTGGGCGGCGTCCACCTGGGCCCGGAGGTCTGACACCTTCTGCCGGCTGGTCTGCAGGTTCTGATAGGCCTGCTGCACGTCGCGGCGGATTTGCCGGGAGAGCAGCGACAGCGTGTCGTTCGATTGGCGATACTGCGACCAGGCAGCGCGGACGTCGGCCTCGATCTGGCCGGCGGTGAAGATCGGGACGTTCGCGCGGATCGCGGTCGACCACTTACTGACGCCGGACGGGTCGTTGAACAGCAGATATGTCGCGTCCACGCTGATCGACGGGTAATACTGCCCGATCGCCGACTGCACGTTGGCGTACGCGACGTCCGTCGCCGAGCGGGCGGCGATGAGATCCTGGCGCGTGTTGGCGGCTTCGGCCTGGAGATTCTCGATCGGCTCGGCGAGGTCGGGCGCGTTGAACTGATCGATCAGGTCACCGGCGACGGCATCGGTGCCGATCAGGAACGCGAGCGCTGACCGCCCGTTGGCGGCATCAGCCTGCGCCTGTGACAGCGACACGCGCGTCGCCGACTGGTCGGCGAGTGATTGCGAGACTTCGAGCGGTCCGACAATTCCCTTCTGCGCCTGTGCGTTCACCAGCCGAATACTCTCGGCCTGTGTGAGCAGCGAGGCCTGCAGCACGCGGACAGATTCCTCGGCGCGGAGGATTTCGTAGAACGCCTGCGCCACATCCAGCAGGAGCGTCGACTGCAGGTCGAGCAGGAGCGCCTTTCGCTGTTGGATACTGAACCCGGCGCGATTGAGGAGTGCGAGGTCGCGGAAGCCGTTGAAGACGTTCACCTGTCCGCTGAGCGGCCCGTTGCTGGAGTGGCTCGTCCCCCCGCCGCTGCTCGAACTGACGACGTTCCCGCCGACCACCACGCCTCCCCCGCCGCCACGATTGGGGTTCTCGCGGATCGAGTAGCTTGGCGCGAAGCTGATCGTCGGGAGGAACGTGCTGAAAGCGCGGTCTTTTTCCGCCAGCGCCTGGATGTAATCTTCGCCGCGGATCGCAAGCTGTTCGTTGTGGCGGTTGGCCAGGAGCATGGCCCGCTCAAGGGTCACCGGCTCGCCGGGGCGCAGCGCGAACGCGTCGGGAGCGCCGGCGTCGAGGATCTGACGGTATCGGTCGACGTCCTTGTTGTGATCTCGGCATCCGGTCAGCGGGAGAGCGACAAATGCCAGCAGGCCCGTCGCCAGGGTCTGCACCAATCCCTCATTCATCCGTCGCGTCATCGCCTCATCGCCCTTTCGCTGAACCCACACCTGTTTTTAGCTGCCACAGAAGTGCAGGTCATTCGTACCGCAGCGCGTCAATCGGGTCGAGGCGGGCGGCGCGCACGGCCGGGTACCACCCGAAGAAGATCCCCACCGCCGCCGCGAAGACGAGGGAGAGGCCGGCGCTCCAGAACTGCACGATCGCCGGCATGGTGCCGGTCCATACGATGATCTTGGACGTCAGCCACCCGGCGAGCACGCCCACCATTCCGCCCAGACCACTCATCAGCACCGATTCGATCAGGAACTGGCGGAGAATGTCCCGGTCTTTCGCACCGATGGCTTTGCGGACGCCGATCTCTCGGGTGCGCTCGGTGACGGTGACGAGCATGATGTTCATGATGCCGATGCCGCCGACCAGGAGGGAGATCGTCGCGGTGCCGGCCAGCAGGAGCGTGAACTTCTGGCTCGCCTCCGACCGCTGCGCCAGCAGATCGGCCTGGTTGCGGATCGAGACGTCGTCCGGCGCGCCCGGCTGCAGGCGGTGCCGCTTACGCAGGACTTTCATGATCTCTTCCTGCAGCTTGTCGAGGTCGGCTGTTTCCGTCGCCTGGATGTCGATCTCGCGAACGGAGTTGGCTATCGGGCCGGTCGAGCCGAAGACCTGCTTCATCGCGGTGGTGTATGGAAGGAAGACCTGGTCGTCGGGGTTGTAGAAGCCCTGGTCGCCTTTGGCCTTGGTGACGCCGACGATGCGAAAATTGATGCCGTTGATTTTCACGACCTGGTCGATCGGATCGGAGACGCCGAAGAGGTCGTCGGCGGTCTTGGGGCCGACAATCGCGACGCGGGCGTTGCGCTCCACATCGGTTTCGGTGAAGCATTCACCCTTTTCGATCGTATAAGCGCGGATGGGGAAGTAGGTATCGGCGACACCTTGCACTGCCGTGCGACTGTTCTTGTTCAGATACTTCACCTGCGCGCTGCCACCAACGACCGGCGAAATCGACTTCACGCCGGCCGCGGTGACCGCCGGCTCGGCCAGAAGCGCCTGGGCGTCGCTGAGGGTGAGGTTCTGCTGCGTCCCGCTCATGACGCCGCCGGTGCCGCGCTGGCCCGGTCGGACGACCAGGAGGTTGGTGCCCATCTGCGAGAACTGATCGAGGACCTCCTGCTGGGTGCCGGCGCCGATCGCGAGCATCGCGATCACCGCGCCGACGCCGATGATGATCCCCAGCATCGCCAGGATCGAGCGCAGCTTGTTGGCCGCGAGGCTTCGGAGGGAAAGTTTGACGGTGATCCAGAAGAGCATGTCGGGTCTCAGGCAGACAACGCGCGAGCCAGCGGCGCAGGGCCGTTTGTTTCGATGGCGCCCGGGACGGTCGCCGGGTCGGCGATCTTGCCGTCGCGGAGATAGATTTCCCGCTGGCAGTGCCGCGCGACCGCCAGGTCGTGCGTGACGATGATGATCGTGCGGCCCTGGCGATTCAGCTCGGTGAACAGCGCCAGAATCTCTTCGCCGGTGCGGGTGTCGAGCGCGCCGGTCGGTTCATCTGCGAGGATGATGGATGGGTCGGTGACGATCGCCCGTGCGATGGAGACGCGCTGCCGCTGGCCGCCGGATAACTGGTTCGGCTCATGGTGAGTCCGGTCGCCGAGCCCGACAATCTGTAGTGCTTTGTGCGCCCGGGCCTTGGTGTCGGCGGCGCCGGAATAGAGCATCGGAAGCTCGACATTCTCCAGGGCGCTCATCCGCGGCAGCAGATTGAATGTCTGGAAGACGAAACCGATGCGCTTGTTGCGGATCTCCGCGAGCTTGTCCTTGTTCAGCCGGGAGACGTCTTCGCCGGCCAGGAAGTATTGACCGGAGTCAGGGCGGTCGAGGCAGCCGATGATGTTCATCATCGTCGATTTGCCGCTGCCTGAGGGGCCGCGAATCGCGACCATCTCGCCCGCCTTGATCTGAAGCGTGACGTCGTCGAGGGCCCGGACGGTCTGCCCGCCGAGTTCGTATTTCTTGACCAGGTGTTCGGCACGAATCATGGTTTCTTTCGACCTTGGACCCGGGTCAGTTGGTCCGCGAAGGGCAAGCTATTCGGGTGTCGTTCGGCGGAAGCGGCGATTGCGTCTGCCGATGGATTGAGGCGAAGTCTTTAACGTCTTGGGCCTCCACCTCCACCTGGCATGGGCCCTCCCATCATGGCGCCGCCTGGGCGGTTGCCCTGGCCGCCGGGCTTCCACTTGCTCGCGGTGTCGTCCTTGCGAACCATCACCGTCTCGCCTTCGGTCAGGCCGGAGGTGATCTCCATCTTCTCGCCGTCGTTCAGGCCGACCTGCACCGGGCGTTCGTCGGTTGTGCCGTCGGCCTTTTTCACAGTGACGGTATACGAGTTCCCCTGTTTCCGCGTGACGGCCTGCATCGGGACCGCCAGCACGCCGTGCTTCTCAGCGGCGACGATTTGAACGTTCGTGGTCATTTCCGGCTTCAGCAGCCTCTTGTTCTCGCTGGTAACTTCGATGCGGACTTCAAACGTGACGACGTTGGACGTGTTCACGCCCTTGGTCGCAATCCGGATCACTTTGCCGGTGAACTTGGCGCGGGGGAATGCGTCGGCGGTGATGTTGACGGTCTGGCCTTCCTTCACCTTGCCGATGTCGGATTCGTCCACGGTGGCAGCGATCCAGAGCGGGGAGAGAACGGCGAGGGTCATCAATGCAGTGCCGCCGCTGACGTTGGTCGTCGCGGACGAGATGGTCTGGCCGATCTGCACGGTTCGACTGGAGACGACGCCGTCGAACGGCGCGACGACCTTGGTCTCTTTCAGCCGCTGCTCGTTGTCGGCGAGCACAACCTTGTCCGAATCGAGATCCGACTGGGCCAGATCGACCTCGCGCCGTTTGAGTTCGAGAGACAACTCCTGCACCTTCACCGCCTCGACCGCCGCCTGGGCCGTGTTCAGATCGGCCTGCGCCTGTGACGCGGCGGTCTTGAAAGTCAGCACGTCTTCGGGGGCCAGCAATTTCTGATCGGCCAGTTCCTTGCGGCTCTGGTATCGAGTCCGGGCGTCTTCCGCCTTGGCGGTCGCGGCCTCCAGCGTTGCCTGCGACTGCAGACGGGCGACGACCAGATTCTGCTCGGCCACCAGTACGTTCTGTTTTGCCTCGGCCAGCTTCGCGACAGATCCGTCCACGGCCGCCTGCGCCTTCTGCACTGCCCGCTGTGAGTCAATCGGATCGATCTCCACCAGCAGATCCCCCTGCTTGACCGTATCGCTGACATCGAAGGGGAGCTTCAGCACTACGCCGCCGGCCTTGGAGCGGATATCGCTGTCCAGCGAAGCGGTAACGCGACCGGAGCAGGCGACGGCCTGAAAGATGTCACCCTTGGCAACGGCGGTGGGCTCGGGGGCGGCGGCTGGAGCGACCGTCTCGGCAGGCCGCAACCTCCAGAACAGCACGGCCGCGACGATGACGACCAGACAGATCCCTCCGATCCAACTCCACTTCTTCATGTCTCACTCCCTGCGGGCCTCGCCACGCCTGCGCCAAAACCGACCCGCGAGTATCAGCCAAGGATAGTACGCTCGGTCTTCTGCGATATTCTTACTGCAATTGCCGGACAAATGGGACGCGAGCCGCGGACCCGCTTGCCGCGTCTGTCAGGCCTTTCTACCATGGCGCGGCTGTTCTCGTGGAATCGTCCGCGGGAACGGTTCGCTTCTCACAGTTTCACTGAAACGGCTCGCAATGCCAAAGCTCGCCAGCATTTCATTCGCGGTCCTGCTGGCGGCCTCGGCCGCCGTCGTCACGCTGCAAGCCGAAGGCACGTCCGCTCGCCCGACAACCGCTCCGGCCACTGCGCCTGCGCCGGTCGATTTATTCGACCCCGCGCGGCACATGCGCGTCGCCGAGGTTCGCACCGGGATGAAAGGCTACGGCCTGACTGTCTTTTCCGGAACAAAGATTGAACGGTTCGACGTCGAAGTGCTTTCGGTGCTGCGGAACTTCAATCCCGGCTCCGATGTGGTACTCATCAATTGCAAGGGGGCAACGCTGGAGCACAGCGGCGCGATCGCGGGGATGAGCGGCTCGCCGATCTATCTGAAGGACGACCAGGGCCGCGATCGGATGATCGGCGCATTCGCCTACGGCTGGCCGATGACGAAGGACCCGATCGCCGGGGTGCAGCCGATTGAGTACATGCTGAAGCTGCCCACAGCACCAGCGCCGGCCGACCACGTCGCCGGCGGAGCGGGACCTTCGACCGCCCCGGCCCGGCCGGCGCGCGGGAAAGGCCAATCAGCCGATATCGAGAACGGTCGCAGTGCCTGGCGCTTGTCCGATGCGGCCGCGCAATGGCAGAACCTTTCGCAGCCTGCGGCGAAATCCGCCGATGCGAAACAGCTGTTGCGACTCACTCAAACTGTCGACGCCCCCCGGCTGGAGCCGCTCGCAACCCCACTGATGACGACGGGTCTCTCGCCGAAACTCACCGAACGGTTTGGTCCGGCCCTGCGGTCGCTCGGCCTGACTCCGATGCAGGCAGGCGCAGGTGGTTCCGGCGTCGCGGAAGAGCCGCCGGCGGAACTGACGCCGGGCTCGGCGCTCGCCGTCACGCTCATGAGCGGCGATGTCGAGATGACCGCCATCGGCACGACGACCGAAGTGCTCGGCGACAATGTTTTTGGCTTCGGTCACCCGTTCAACAACGAAGGAGCAGTCTCACTTCCGATGGGGAGCGGACGGATCAACGGGGTGATTCCGAGCTTGACGACCAGCTTCAAGCTCGGCTCCCTCACCAGGCAGCGCGGCGAACTCTCCAGCGATGAAACGCATGGCGTCGCCGGCCGGTTGGGCCAAACGCCGGCTCTCGTCCCGATCGAGGTAACCGTCCGCCGGGCGGGGCAGGCCGACCGGACCTATCACTACGAGGCCGTGCGACACCCGAAGTTCACGCCGCTGCTGGTGACGCTGGCCTTCGCCTCCTCCATCAGCGGCGGGAGTGAACTGCCGCAGTTCAACACCGTGAACTACGCGATCGACGTCGGCTTCGACGACGGGCATGCCCTCCGCATCGCCGACACCGACACGAACGCGAACGCCGCCGAGATGTTCCAGGGTGTCGGCATCACCATGACCGCGGCCGCGGAGAACCCGTTCCAGCGCGTGATGGTAAAGAAGATTTCCGCCACGATTGACATCTCGCCGGAAGTGAAGGACGGAACGATTCTCGAAGTGAACGTCCCCCGGCTGAAGTACAAGCCCGGCGAGACGGTAAAGGCATTCGTCGTCTATCAACCTTTCCGCGCGGCTGAAGCGGTAATGCCGGTCGAACTGGAGCTGCCTAAAGATCTGGCCGAGGGGACCTATCAATTGGTGGTTTCAGACGGGACGCGGTTCGCGATGGACGAGCAGATGACCAAGCCGTTCCTGATGAGTGCTGACCGGATCGAGGAAGTCTTCGATGCGCTGAAGGGACTCGCGTCGATCCGGCACGACGCGGTTTACCTTCGGCTGATCCGCAAGAGCGACGGGGTCGCGATCGGCCGGACCCCTATGCCGCAGCTCCCCTCCAGCCGCCGGCAGGTTTTCACCAGCGCCGGCCGGAGCAACACGGTGGCATTTGCCGATTCAGTGACGAAGAAGATCCCCACCGGCCGGGTGATGACAGGCGGCGCCGAATTCCAGATCCGCATCGAATCCGCCGGCCGTGCTGAAACCAATTCCGGCGTGGCCGGTCCCACAAGCCGCCCTGTCGGCAAACCGCCAAGGACCGATGCGAAGCCGCCGAAGAATGGTTCGTTAGAGACGCCGTGACGAAAGAAGGATCTGCAGGATTTACAGCAGAATGAACGCCGCGCAGCATCAGGGCTTTAACCCCGAGCGGAGCCGATCAAGCTCGGCTTGCAGTTGTTCGGCGCGTACCCGCTCCTGCTCGGCGCGTACCCGCTCCTGTTCGGCACGCTCCCGCTCCTGAGCTGCCCGTGCTTCGGCTGCCTCGGCGCGCTGCCGTTGTTCCTCGCCGGCCAAGGCCACCTCTTCGAACGTGCCGAAAAGCCGGCCATCCGGATAAACCAAACGCAAGCCGTCGTCGCCCATCTCAAACTTGATCTTCAACCGCGGGCTGACGTGGCCGTGCATCGACTTGATCTCGACCACCTTGCCTTCCGACATCAGAAAGCCGGACAGCTCGAGCCGGTCGGGATCGGGATCGTACATGTAGTATTCTTCAACGCCGTACTTGCGGTAAAAGTCCAACTTGGCCGACATCTCACCGAACCGGTTGCCCGGCGACAGCACTTCGAAAACCACCTGCGGTGCGATGCCCCTCTTCCCACTGTCGATAAGACCCGCGATGCCCCCTAGGCCGGCCGAACACGACGAGCGTATCCGGCGCCACTCGGATGTCCGGCCGGCCTTCGACCGGATACCAGAACAAATCGCCGGCCACAAAAACGTCCGGGTCATTCGCAAACAGCAGCCGCAAACCGCCGGTGATCTTGACGATCCAATCGTACTGCAGCGTGTTCTCAGCCATGGGTTGTCCATCGCTGTCGGGATAGACGATCTTGCGGGCGGAGGGTGGAACGGGAAGGGCGGTCATGAGAAGAGTAGATTCTATCCAAACCGGCATTACTAAGTCATCCGAATTGGCCGGAAGAGGCACTGAACGCAACGCCGCCGGCCTCATGAGGCCGGCGGCGTGGTTGGGGAAGGGAGGATTGTCTGCCCGTTGATCAGGCAACGGCGCCGAAAAGGCGTTTGCGCAGGCCGAAGACGCCGGTGAGAGCGATGGTGATCAGCGCGGGCACAGCGGCCGGGGGAAGCGGGACGGCGTGGGTACCGCCGCCGCCTGTGTCGACCGGGTCGATGATCGGCTTGATCACTTCTGTCGGACCCGTCGGCCCGGTCGGTGTCGGATCCGACGGCACCAGATTAATCGGCGGCGTGACGATGCTGCTGCTGGTCACCTGGATCCGCGCGCCGACCTGGTCCTGCTTGTGACCTTTGAGCCCGCGGAACTTCGCGATCAGCGTCAGCGGGTTCTCGTTGAAGATGTCGGCGATCGTGCAGTCGTCGTCGGCGCCGGCGATGTTGAACGTGAAGGTCTGGCTCATGCCGGCGTTGACGCCGCGGCTAGCCTTCTGCGAGTTCCATCGGCCGTCGAGCGTCGCGCCGCCGATGTAGTGGCCCCACGGCTTGATGTTCTTTGACGGCTTCGGACGCTTCTTGATGTTGTCGAATCCGTCTTCGTCCATCTTCGTGCCGACGACATCGCCGTCCTGGTACTTCGCGGACATCGGCGACATGGCGTTGAACGCGAAGCCAGTCAGGAAGCCCTTGTTCGTGGTGTTGTGGAGCGTGACGGTCAACTTATGCGTGGTTGAGTCGTAGTTGGCGGTCCCGTCGAAGCTGGCCATGTGTCGGCGGCTGGTGGAGGGATCGCTGGTGATCGTGGCGCTGGTCACGCCGGCATGGGCCGCGGTGGGAAGCAGGAGCGACCCGGCGGCGACGACGGCGGCGGTGGCGATGGTGCGGATGGTCTTCATGGTACGGCTCCCGACAAATGACCGCCGTCGCGGGGCACGACTCGGGCAGGTACCGCCCGAGCCCCGCTTCCGGAACGCCCGGCCACGTGTGGCGGGCATTCCGGTGGAGGTCACCCCGACATTACCCCACCCCCGGCGCGCGGCCACTCACTCCCCTGTTTCGGGCGGTCGGGAAGGTACAAGTAAGCTCCGGATTTGCCGGGAGTTCCGTTTATGCCGGCGGGAGGGCCGAAGGGAGCGAATCGCCACCGACCGGCCGGCCGGATTTTGATTGAATCGGCTCCAGCGCGACGATATCGCCGACACGTAGAAGCCCCCCGGAAATGACGTCCGCCCTCAGCCCCCCACGACCCTTCAGCGCGGCGAAGGCGCCTCGTTCGGTGAGTCTTTCAAGAAACGCGCAGGGCGTGCATTCGCGATCGCCGCGGAAGACGGCGTCGCCGATGCGGAAGATCTTTCCGATCAGGTCTGTCAGCCGAACGTCCCGCGTCACGAGGTTCCGCCGGCTCCGACCCTCGCGCAGGTCGATCCCCGTCTCGGCCAGCACGTCGTCGATCGCCTCGGCTGCGATCAAGCTCACCTGCCGCCCCAGACCCGGCCACCGCGAGAAGCTTCCGACGCCCAGTGCGTAGCGATCACCTTCCAGGCCGAAGCCGGGAATGGCCAGCACTTTCTCTCGGAAGATCAGTGCGGCCTTGGCAGCAGGTGCCGTGAAAATGGCTTGAAGATGGCCGGGCACGTCGTGCAATCGGAGTGTCGTTGCGGGAAGAGTATCACTCTCCGGAATGCCGGATTTTATTCCGCCGCAGCTCGCGGGCGCCAGGATGTAGGCAATCGCTCACCGTGCTTCTACAACCGTCACCCTGAGGTACTCCGAAGGGTCTCTGCCCTACCGTGGTCGCGAAGAGATCCTTCGGAGTACCTCAGGATGACAGTGGCGCGAAATCGCACACTTCATGGAGGCAGCGGGACGTCAATCCCCAGCCGATTCTTCGAGGATCTTCCGATACTCCGTCCGCGCGTGATCGTAAGCGGCCTTGGCGTCTTCCATCTCCTGCGGGCGGATAAAGCGCTGCTTCTGTGCCCAACAGGCGTCCACTCCCTTCAGACACCACTCCGCGCTCTTGCGACTCGCGCGGATTGGCTTGCCGTCCACCAGCACGAAGATCGGGTTCGTGTGGCTCGACGGCAGAATGCGGATGGCGACCCAACTGCTCTTGTCGATGCGGGTCGTGAAGGAGATATCGCGCATTGTGCCGTCGGAGATAATCTGCTGCCGGGCAACCGCATGGCCGTTCACGATCAATTCAACCGGCACTTCACGCGACTGGCCGATGCGGGAGCGTTCGAGGTGCCAGTACGGCTTCTGGGCGTATGGCCGATCGTGAATGGCGGCGTCGGACTCCAGTGGAAGCATCGCCGCGACCTTCGCCGTCACCTTCACCTCTGCTGCGGCGGGGAGTGACAACTCGCTCCCCTGCTCGCCGACGTTTCGGTCGTTCACCTTGAAATCGATCAGATGGCTCATGCCGTCGGAGGCGTAGTTTCGACCCTGGCGGATGCCTTCGCACCATTCGTTGTAGTCCAGCTTTCCGTCCATCCTTACATAGGACCGGCCGAGGCCGACGCGTTCGCCATAGATGCACGGGAAATCGGTTTCGCCGCTGCCGCGCGTGCGGTAGCCGCAGTTGAGCGTCTGGTACCACATGTTCAGTTCCCACACGCTCGGCGTGTCGACGAGGCTGATGAAATCCATAGCCGGCGTCGGCTTCCCGTCGGGTCCGGGCACGAGGTGAGTGACGTCGACGACATACTCATTCGCCCCGATGCCGCTGTACGGCGGGATGATGTAATTCGGCAGCTCCGACGTCTTCACATCCAGTCCCCAGCCGGAATGGGCCGGGCCGCAGACGGCCCCCTGCTTCTTCGCCCAGCGAAGGGTATTCAGCCCAAGCGTCGGCCAGTGCTTGCTCGAGTCGCCGCCAGGATACATCTGGTCTTTCAGCCGCAGCAGCACGAGATGGCCGGACTGATGGGAGCCGAAGCCGGAGACCTCCACGTCATAGCGCAGGAGATACGGATAGGTCGAGACGACGTCGTTGACGCCGGTGAAGAACTGCTTCTGGAAATCGAAGCAGGGCCCCCAGGTGAGATTCGCGCCGACTTTCAGGTCTTCGCCGACGGTATGGCGGATCATGTCCTTGGCCAGGACGCCTTCGGTCGGCTTCGTGTAGTGGGCGCATCCGGCTGCGTGGATGTGGTGGTCGCCGGAAAACCAGCCGAGCTTCGCGGGATCGATCCAGCGCTTCAGATTAAACGCGAGTGCGTGGGCGGGAGCATCGGGGATCTCGACGGTTTGCCGGATCGGCAGGTATTCAGGTCCGCGCATGACCTCAACTGTGTACCGGCCCGGCGGGAGCCGGATCGATTCGCCGTCCGCGCGATAGACCTGCGGGTGGAAGGCGAAATCCGGCGCGAGCCGCTTGGCCTGAGATGGATAGACCCGCCCCGCCGAATCGCGCACCGTGAAGCCGGCAGTGGTTGGCATTCCACTCTCATCATGGACCGTCAGTTTCACGTCCACCGACGGCTTGATCGTAAACAGAACGTCCTGCTCGGCCCGGAAGCCGAGGTCCTGCGTTCCCTGGCCGACGTCGAACGACAGCTTCGCTTCCCGCTTGCCCGGGTCCCGGCTGTAGAGCGAGACGACGCGGTATTCGACCGCCAATCCACTCAGCCTTTGAGACATCGGCTGAGCGGTGTGGGCAAGCAGATCGAGCCACCGATTGCGAACGTCCTTCTCCTCGCTGCCGGCGAGTTTGCCGAGGTTGGGGCTCGTGATGTTCAGCGCGGCGGTGACGCCGGCCTCGTTCTCAACGCGGAGGAGGAATGTTCTCCAGCCGCCTTCAACCAATTCAGCAGGCGCATCACCCCGGGCTACTTTGACTCGGCTCTCGGGGTTGATGTGGACGACGAGCAAGACGTGCGGGTCAAGAACATCGCGGGTCGCCTGGATCCCTTTGGCAGGATCGGCCGACTTCAGGGCCGCATCCAGCGCCGCAGATTCCTCGCGTGAGAGCGGCGCGCCGACCGATCCGAGTGCATCACGCACTCGCGTGACTTGAGCCGCGAATGGCTGGAACTCGACATCCGCCGCGAACCCGGCGCTGGAAACCAGCCCGAACCCCAACGCCAGAACCACCCACCGCGTAACGCGACCGGCCATGACGTCCTCCAGGGATGTTCAATCAATGCGCCCAATTCGGCGCGCGAACAGGAAACGATATGTGATCAAACTGAATCGAACGACGGGATCGATCGTGGCAAGCAGACTGCCTCTAATGAGCGGCCGGGCCGGCGCCGCCTTCGGCATTGGCGGCCTCGGGGGAATCATTCTCTTCTTCGTCCGCTCCGTGCTCGGCCATTTCGTCGACGTCGCCGGCTTCGTCGTCGATCGCCGCCCCCGTCAGGTCGCCGAGCTTCTGTTTCATCAGCCGGCCGACCTTGAACTTGACCGTCCGCTTTTCCGGCACGGCCACCGGTTCAAGTGTCTTGGGGTTCTGAGCCTTGCGGGCCTTGCGAAGCTTGGTCTCGAAAACCCCGAAGTCGCGAAACTCCAGTCGGTTGCCTTTGCCCAGCTCGTTGACGATTTCATCCAGGAACTGCTGCACGACCTTCTTGACCTGCACCCGCCGCTGGTTCGAGCTTTCGGCGATGCGGTCGATCAGCTCTTTTTTCGTGATGGTGGCCATGAGCTTCCCTCGGTTCGGTGCTAAAACGCGACGGGCAACGGACTTAGTCTAAATATCCTCCCGAACGGCGTCAACTTCAACCCGAAATCCGCACAACGGTCCCGGATTCCTGCTCTCCAGGCCCGGTCCCATAAGACCGCGTTTCCCGACCCAGCTTCTCATGCGGCAACCCTCGCTCACTGCACAAGTTGATGAATGTCGCGCTCTGGGACAATGAATCTTGACACCCTAAAATGACCGGCGTACGTTTCGCTGGGCGTCTCTGACAAGCCTCGGCTGCGGCCGACGGGCTCTGGCCTTCGAGACCATCATGTCGCAATCGCAGAAGAGTCTGACCGGTCTTTCACCGAGCCTCGATAGCGAGGTCGGTCGTGTTGTAGTCGATATCGGCCTCGCTACGCCGAAGGAAGTCGACTACTGCCGCGAACAGCAGAAGCAGTCGTCCGACCCGAACCAGCGCAGCCTGGCGGACCTGCTGGTCGAAAACTCCTTCATCACCACCAATCAGGCCAAGCGTATCAAGGGTCAGATCGAAGGCCAGGACCAGAGCCAGATCCCCGGCTACCAGCTCATCTGCCGCGTCGGCAAAGGCGCGATGGCGACGGTCTACAAAGCCCGCCAGTTGTCTCTGGACCGCATTGTCGCGATCAAGGTGCTGCCGAAGCGGATGAGCGAGAACAAGGAATTCGTCGACCGCTTCTACTACGAAGGCCGGGCGGCGGCGAAGCTTTCGCACAACAATATCGTTCAGGCGATTGACGTCGGATCTTCGCCGAAGGGGTATCACTACTTCGCGATGGAGTACATCGAGGGGAAGACCCTCTATGACATGATGGTCCCCCCGCCGCACGGTGACGGCCACCAGTTCAGCGAAGCCGAAGCGCTCGACATCACCATCCAGATGGCCGACGCCTTGGCCCATGCCCACCAGCGCGGGCTGATCCACCGCGACGTCAAGCCGAAGAACATCATCCTCACCGCCGGCGGCGTTGCGAAGCTCACTGACCTCGGCCTAGCCCGCGCTAGCGACGACCGCGTGGCCGCAGAGGCCGAAGCCGGCAAAGCCTACGGGACGCCGTATTACATCAGTCCGGAGCAGATTCGCGGCGACGTCGACATCGATCACCGGGCCGACATCTACTCCCTCGGCGCGACGATGTATCACCTCGTCACCGGCCGGCCCCCCTTCGAGGCCGACAGCCCGGCGGCGGTGATGCACAAGCATCTCAAGACCCCGCTCACTCCTGCCGATCACGTCAACACGGCTCTGTCCGCCGGCGTCGGCGAGATCATCGAAGTCGCAATGGGCAAGAAGCGCGAGGAACGCTACCCCACGGCCGAGGAGATGCTTGAAGACCTCCGTGCCGTCCAGCGCGGCAATCCCCCGATGCACGCACGCCGGACGGTCAGCCTCGATGCGCTGGAGCATGTAGAAGCCAAGGGCAAGACGATCGACATCACCCCTCCCCCGGCCCCGGCTAAGCTGAGTCTTTGGTCCGAGCCTCTCTTCCTGATGATCGCCGGCGTGGCGGCACTGTCGGTCATCGTCAACATCGTGTTGATCGCGATGATGGCAATGAAGTAACGACGGAGTAGACAAGCTCATGCATACCAAGCGGCTGCTGCTGCAACTCACCGCAGGATCGATCACCACAGCAGCATTGATCGGAGCGGCGGTGGCTCAGCCAGCGCCACGCCCGGCGGCGCCCCCGGGAAAG
>JADMIO010848961.1_pt1 | contig 35664 bp, 39 predicted proteins | sample 8958161 | NCBI WGS metagenome assembly JADMIO01 (sample SAMN16585339, study PRJNA669376) | soil metagenome | isolation source: Crop rotation soil | place: USA: Cullars Rotation, Alabama | collected 2011
CTTTCCCCCAAGCCGCATCTCGTACGGATTCGTGGATCGGCATCCGCGCCCGGGCCGGCGCCGGTCGCCATTGCACCGGAGCCTGCGCCGACGCCGGTGGCGCCGCCGCCGCCGGCCGCACCTGCGCCGGCGCCGAAGTCGACCGGCGCTGCGATGAAGGACGACGACCCGTACGGTCGCGGTTCTGCGCCGCCGCCCGCGAAGCCGAAGATGACCGACGACAATCCGTTCGGTCGCTGACCGTCACACGAACGGGCGACAGGGCATTGATGAATCGCGCCGGCGCGTTAGCGTCTACGGCTCATGACGCGACGATTCCACGTTCAGGGGGGAATCGGTCTGCTCGTGTGCCTCGCACTCGCGAGTTGCTCCTCGAGCTCGAATGACAACAGCGCGGCGCCGGACGGGGGAACCGGCACGTTCGAACCGGAGGGCGGCACACCGCAGCCACCGCCGCCACCACCACCACCACCGGTGAACGAGTGCAAGCCCGTCACCGGAGCGGGTACCAAGCACGAAGCGAACGTCACGAAGGACGAGACATGGACGGCGGACGGGAGCCCGCACATCGTCACCGGCGACATCGCGGTCCGTGACGGCGCGAAGCTCACGATCGAGCCTTGCGCGGAAGTTCGCATCGCGAAGGGCGCGACGTTCGGCGTCGCGACGGTGCCGAACCCGGGCGAAGGAACGCTCCTCGCCGAAGGCACCGCGACGAAGCGCATCACGTTCAAGCGGCTCGACGCAGAGGCGTGGGGACCGCTCACGGTGATGACGAACGGAAAGGTGACGCTTCGCTACGTCACGCTCGAAGGTGGCGACGGGCTCCTCGTGCGCGGGCGCGCTGCGCTTCCGATCGCGAAGGACGTCCTCGTCGATCACGTCACGATCAAGGGCGCGAAGGGATACGGCGCGAATCTCTACGAAGGCTCCGCCTTCGCGCCGGGCTCGACCGATCTCGAGATCACCGGCAGTGGGAAGGAACCGCTCCGCGTCGGCGAGCACGCGCTCGATACGCTGCCGAAGGGCACGTACTCGGGCAACGCGAGCGATGCGATCCGCATCATCATGGACTCCGTGCAGCCCTATGCGGGTCTGCAGGAGAACGGCACCATGCACGTGCGCGGTGTGCCGTACATCTTCGGCGAGCTCGGCAACGAGTCGCTTCGCGTCGAGGAGAATTCGGCGACGAAGGCGGCGACGACGCTCACGATCGAAGCGGGCGTCACGGTGAAGTTCATGAAGGGAACTTCGTTCCAGATGAACCACTTCACGAGCGACAAGCCCGCCGGCGGCGCGCTCGTTGCGCTCGGAACGGCGGCGCAGCCGATCACGTTCACGTCTGCCGAGCCGACGCCCGCGAAGGGTGACTGGCAAGGTCTGTGGTTCGGCGCCGTACCGCTCGGGACGAACAAGCTCGATCACGTCGTCATCGACTACGCGGGGGGCGACTGCAGCTGCGTGCTCGTATCGTGTAACCAGGTCGTCGCGGACGAAGGCGCGATCATCTTCACGCAGCCGCCGGCGAGCGGCTTCACGCTGACGAACAGCGTCATCCGTCACAGCGCGATGCACGGCATCACGCGCGGATGGCAATCGGATCAGCAGCCCTCGTTCGCGGCGACGAACACGTTCGACGATCTCGTCGGATGCAGCGAAACGCGTCCGGTGCCGGACACCGGCACGTGCCCGGTGCAGCCGAAGCCGGCCTGTCCGGAGTGATCTACTTCGAGGCGAGGTTCGTCCCGATGAACTGCGGACGCGCCTCGTCCTTCTTCTTCGCCTCGACCTTCACCTCGACGGGCTGCTGCTCGGGCTCGTCGGTGTCTCCGACACAAGCGGTGAGAGCGAGAAGTGCGAAGGCGAGAAGGGCGAGCGCGCGCATCCGTGACAATCTAGCAGCTCTTCAGCGATGCGCCGTGAGCGCCCGGAGGATTTCCGGGATCGGTCGCTGATCGAGGCCGACGAGGTGCGCTTCGATTGCGGCATACGCGCTGAAGTCGACGGGATCCTCGATGACGATGCCCGCCTCGGCGTCGCCCGGCGCGCGAACGAGCAGAGGCACGGTTCGATCGTAGAGATACGGCGAGCCGTGGCTCGTTCCCTTTCCGACGACGAGCTCACCGTCCCAGAACGATCCCGGCTTCACCGTCACGTAGTAGTCCCCTGCGCCCGTGCCGGGTCCCCACGCGCGACAGAGGAGCGACATGAGCGGCTCGCCTTTCGCCGCGCGCTCCGGCGCGGTGCGCGCCGACTCGAGCACCTTCGGACACTTCTCGGCGAGGACCTTCGTGTCGATCACCTCGTCGACCGCCTTCTGCGTCGCGAACCATCCGCGGATCGCCTTGTCGAGCGTCGCGCGCTTGCCTGCGGGGAGCGCCCGCGCCGCCGGCGTGAGATGCACGTACGGATCCGCGACGCCTGCGACCCACGCGCCCGGGCCGAGCGCCTTCACCGCCGCCGCTTGCAGCGCATCGCCAGCCGCCTTCGGACCGATGCGATAGCCGGGCACGCACGGGCGCTCCCACGGATCGTCCGCACCGCACGGCTTCGGCGGAGGCGCCTCCGGCATCGAGATGTTCCCGTGATCGGCCGCGAGCACGACGCTCACCTTCGACGCGCGCTGATCGAGCGCCTTCAGGAGATCGCCGAGCACCCGATCGAGCTTGCGCAGCTGATCCCATGCCTCCCAAGAGTCCGGACCGAACACGTGCCCCACGACGTCGCACGCGCTGAACGAGAGGAGGAGCAACGTCGGCTTCGAAGCATCGTGCTCCGCCGCGATCGCGGCGTGACCGAGCTCGGCGATGATGCGATCGGTCGCGGGCAACGAGCGAAACGCATTCGGTGTCTTCGCGACGTGCGGGAACGTGATGCCGAGGCCTTCGAGATCGCCTTCGCCGGGCGCATCGTCCTTCGTCGCCGAATGCGCGGCGAGCCACGGCGCGTCGAGCGGCTGCCACGCGACCGATCGCGCGATCTCGATCGCGTGCTTGTCCGCGATCGGCTGGGCCCACGAAGGAAACGCATTCCCGAACGCGGTCGATGTCACCCACTGATCGAGCCCGGAGTCGTACCAGAGCGCCCACGTCGGATGCTTTCCCGCGGGAAGGATCGCGCCGCGGTCCTTCAGCGAGATGCTCACGACGAGCGCTTCGGGGTGCGCGGCCCGCAGGCGGTCCGCCACCGTCTCCGCGCGGAGGAGGCTCGCCGAAGATCCAGGCGCGTCCTTCGTCCCGTCCGCGGCGATCGCGCGCGTCGATTCGTCGCGGAGGATCGACACGCGGTGATCTCCCGCGGGGAGCTCGTTGGCGTAGATACCGTGCTCGTGCGGCGTCTTCCCGGTGTGGAGCGCGGCGTGCCCGGGTCCGGTATCGGTGACGGCGTGCGCGTGGCGAAGGTTCTTCACCCACGTTCCTTCGCGCATGAGGCGCGCGAAGCCGCCCTCCGTCGGCATCTGCGGCCACCGCGACGCGGCGACCCATGCGGAGAGCTGGTCGACGACGATCGCGACCACGATCGGCCCGCGCTTCTCCGGCTGGGTCGGAACCCCGGAGTCCTTCATCTCGGCGGGAACCGGCGCGAGATTCGTGGGTTTCGGCGAAATGGCGGGCGCCGGCTCACCGCAAGCGACGGCGACTGCGCACACCCACGGCCAGAACCGCATGCGCGCGAACTAACATTTCTGGTCACACGCCGCGAGACACCGCGTTGGAGAGGGCATGAACAAGCTCGTCACCCTCGCCGCCTCGCTCGTCCTCGCCGCCTGCGCCGGTACGTCCGCCCAGGAACCCTCCGGATCGCAGTCGTCGTCCGCGTCGACCGCGGACGTCACCGGCACCTGGCGTTTCGTGCTCGATCAGTCGGACGTCGCGAAGTCCGTCAAGGAGTCCTGCGCGGGCGACGACGCCTGCTGGCAGAAGATCGCGACGCAGGCCGCGCAGGAGAAGATCCGCTTCACGAAGGACGCGAGCGGCTCGATCACCTGGACCTCGTTCGAGACCGACGGCGCCGAGGAGCATGTCTTCCTCACCGCCCCGATCCAGCTCGCGGCGAACGGCAACAAGCACCTCACCGCACGCGTGTCGGGCAAGCTGTCCGGGCTCCACGCCGATCGCCTCGCGAAGTCCGGAGCGAAGCTCGAAGCGCTCGACGTCGAGATCGTCGATGCGAAGACGATCGCGCTCACCGATCCGAAGAAGGGCCGCCTCGTCTATACGAAGGAGTGATGTTCCGCGCCGTCGTCTTCGACATGGATGGGCTGCTCGTCGATTCCGAGCCGCTCTGGGTGCGCGCCGAGATCGCCGTGTTCGGCGAGGTCGGCGTCACCCTCCGCGAGGAAGACTGCGCGCTCACGAAGGGGCTGCGCTGCGACGACGTGGTTGCCTACTGGCACGCGCGCAAGCCGTGGCAGAGCCCCGCGCAGGACGAGGTCCAAGCGAAGCTCTGCGCCGCCGTCGCCGATCTCGTGCGGAAGGAGGGCGTCGCATTGCCCGGCGTCGCGCACGCGATCGCGGTCGCGCGGGAGAACGGACGCAAGATCGCGCTCGCATCGTCGTCGCCGTCGAACGTGATCCGCGCGACGCTCGAGCGCCTCGGTCTCGAGAGCGCATTCGAGATCGTGCAGTCCGCCGAGACGGAGAAGCTCGGCAAGCCACACCCCGGAATCTTCCTCACGACCGCCGAGCGCCTCGGCGTCGCGCCGACCGAGTGCCTCGTGCTCGAAGACTCGCTGACGGGTGTCGTCGCCGCGAAGGCGGCGCGCATGGCGTGCATCGCGGTGCCGTTCGATTTCCCGAACCACGATCCACGCTTCGTGCTCGCCGACGCGATCGTGAGATCGCTCGCCGACGTCAGCGACGACTTGGTGGCGGCTCTCGAAAGACGATGACGTTGTTCGTGATCGCGCGTTCGAGGATCGCGAGCGTCTCCTGCTCGGGCAATCCCGCGACGTCGACGATCGTCTCGAGCGGGAGGAGCCCGTCGACGAAGCCGAGCACGAAGGCCGTCCGCGGATCGGCGGCGAGATCGGCGAGCGATCCCTCGAGCGTGGGCACGCGCGTCATCGGCGCGAGGCGGCGTCGGAGCGCGACGGCGGAATCGAACGGCGGGTTGCTCGGGATCGACAAGAGCCGCGCCTCTTCGAGCGCCGCCTCGTCGGTCAACGTCGCCTGACGCTCCCGGATTTCCGACGCCGCCTCGTCGTCTGCGCGGAAGACTTTCTTCGGACCACCGCCCACGATGACATCGTATCAGTTCGGGTCGACGCTGACGCGGCCTGTCGCCGAGCCTTCTCCGTGGCATGCGGCCGTATTGCACGCGCCGCCCGGTGAGCTTCCCATGATGCTCTTCGTCGCCGCATTTCGAACACCGACATGTCCGGTGCCGATCGCAGGTAGCGTCGCGGGGTCGAGCTCGAAATTCCCGGCCGAATCGGTGAACACGGACGCGATCTTGTTTCCGTTCGCGTCGTTGATCCGGACCTCGATGCCCGGCCCCGCAGGCGTCCCGCCCTTCCTCTTCGTGTAGACCGTGCCGGCGACGCTCCACGGCTTGTTGGTCGCGATGCCTCCGGACACGTGACACCCGAGGCATTCGTTTCCCGGGTTCCCGTCCGGATGGTTCGCGACCTTCGAATCGCGCGTCGCCTGTCCGGCAGCGAACGGATCGGTGCCGAAGAAGTCAGCAGTGCTCGACGCTGCCGGCGGCAACGCGGAGGGCGGCGCGGGCTGTGCGTTCTCTTCGTAGAACGTTGCGCGTCCGGGATCGTTACTGCACGCGGCGATGCATGCGAGGAGCGCGCTACGGACCGAGCGAGACACGGCCGTTCGCCGACCCCTGGTTGTGGCAGCCGGTCGAGTTGCACGCGCCGGTCGGGTTCGTGCCCATCACGTTCTTCAGCGTCGCGTTGCGCACGGCGACCTTGCCGCCCGCCGGGAAGCCGCCCGGAACGGCCGCGGTGTTGAACGCGAAGTTGCCGGCCTTGTCCGTGTAGACCGACGCGACCTTCTTCCCGGTCGCATCGTTCAGCCGAACCTCGACGCCTTCCGGCGCCGGCGTCGTTCCGGCCTTCGTCGTGTAGACGGTTCCGGACGCGACCCAGATCTGTCCAGCAGCCGCGCCGCCGGCCTTGTGGCATGTCGAGCAATCGACACCGGTCGCGCCGGGCGCGGTCGCGCCCATGTGACCTGCGCCTGTGGTCGAGTCGACGGAGCCGGGCTGACCGGGGTTGAACGCTTCGGTTCCGAAGAACGGATCCGCGGTCCCGCTCGTCCCGGACGTGCCGGAGGTTCCGCTCGTTCCGGACGTTCCGCTGGTCCCGCTCGTGCCGGACGTTCCGGACGAACCGCTCGAGCCCGGCGGCACCGTGCCCGAGGTCCCTTCTGACCCCTGGTGCACGCGTTCGCTGAAGGTGATCTGTCCAGGATCCGGGCCGGAGCACCCGACAGACATCGCGACAGCGCCTGCCGAGCAGAGCGTCACAGCAAGGATAACCGCGCGAACATCCATCGAATCCTCCGACAGACGGGACCGAGTTGCATCCCGCAAGAGTCCAGGTCCGAAGACCCGGGCGCCGTCTCCCCGGCTGAACCGCGTGCAAACAGTATGCATCACGAGCGGGGCGGTAGCCATCGGGGCTTTACAAACGAAAAGCCAACGGTATAGTCCGCGGTCCTTCGGGCCCCAAAAGGGCACGATTACACGAAAAACCCCCGCCGTTGCGGCTCGATCCAAGCATCGATCGAGGCCCGTGCGGCTCAGAAGAGGGAAGAGCGCATGTACGCGGTCATCAAAACGGGCGGAAAGCAGTATCGGGTGGCGCAGGGCGACAAGCTCCGCGTCGAGAAGCTCCCCGGCAACGTCGGCGACACCATCACGCTCGGCGAGGTCCTCCTCGTCGGCGAAGGTGACGGCGTGAAGGTCGGAGCACCGACGGTCGGCGGCGCGAAGGTGCAGGCGAAGATCGTCGCGCAGGATCGCGGACCGAAGATCATCATCTTCAAGTTCCGCCGCCGGAAGAACTACCGCCGCAAGACCGGGCACCGGCAGCCCTTCACCGCGCTCGAGATCACGAGCATCGCAGGCTGATCGAGGAGAAGGACAATGGCTCACAAAAAAGGCGCAGGCAGCACGCGCAACGGGCGCTCCTCGAACGCGCAGCGACGCAGCGTGAAGGTCTACGGCGGCGAAGCAGTTCGCGCCGGCAACATCCTCGTTCGCCAGGTCGGCGAGAAGATCGCCCCCGGCAAGAACGTGGGCAAGGGCTCGGACTTCACGCTCTTCGCGATGATCGACGGCGTCGTGAAGTACGAGTGGAAGACGAACGACAAGAAAAAGGTCTCCGTCTATCCCGCCTGATGGCGAAGCGGTCGAAGCCGGCAGCGCAGACGAACGGTAACCACGTTCGGGGCGGCCGTCCGGCTTCTGCCGGCCCCTACAAGCTGCTCGCGATCGATCTCGACGGGACGTTCCTCGATCACCGAGGCATCCCCGCCGACGTCGACATCGCGGCGCTGAAGAAGCTCGCGAAGAGCGGCGTGAAGATCACGATCCTCACCGGCCGTCTCTACTCGGGCACGCGCGACGCCGCCGATCTGCTCGGCATCGACGGCCCCGTCGGATGCGCAGACGGGAGCCACATCGTCAGCGTGAAGGAGACGAAGACGCTCCTCCACCACGGCATCCGCGGTCGCGCCGCCGGACGCCTTCGCGCATCGCTCGAGCGAAATGATCTCGTCGCGTTCCTCTTCGCGGAGGACGCGATCGTCCACGACGAGCGCGGCGCCGATTACCTCCCGTACGTGCGCACGTGGTCGACCGACCTTCGTTACGCGCACCGCGTGACCGAGCACGCCCTCTGGGATTCGAAGGACGGCATGACCGCCGTCGTCGCGCTCGGACGCGAAGCGAGCATCGGCCGCACCGTCGCCGACATCCAGCGCGATCAGACCGAGTCGATGCAGGTCGCGATGTTTCCGTTCCGTCGCGACGGCGAGCACTGGGGCATGGTCGCGCGCGCGGCAGGCGGCACGAAGGGCACCGCGCTCGAGTGGATCGCATCGCACTACGGCTGCGACGTGAGCGAGACCGTGTGCATCGGCGACTGGCTCAACGACATCGCCATGCTCGAGGCCGCAGGTCGCTCCTTCGCGATGGGCCAGGCGCCGGCCGAGGTGAAGTCCGCCGCGACGGACGTGCTCGACAAATCGATCGAAGGCGGCGGCGGCATCGCCGAGGCGATCGAGAAGGCGTTCGGCGTTCGCGCATGAGGCGGCTGCGACGAGGGCTTTTTTTTGGTCCCGTATTTGACAATGACTTTCATGTTCGACAAGATGAGACGAGCACGATGAGCAAGATCCCGCTCGCGAGCGCAGCGATCGGTCGTCCGCTCGAGATCGCGACGGTCGATCTCGACGGTGACGCGACCGCGTGGCTCGCGGCGGTCGGGCTCCACGACGGAGAGGAGCTCGTCGTGCTCCGGCGCGCCGTGCTGGGCGGCCCGATCCACGTGCGCACGGGCTCCGGCGGCGAGTTCGCCGTCGCGCGTGAGCTCGCGGCGAAGATCGTCGTCGAAGAGCGATGAGATGAGCCTCGTCGTCGCGCTCGCCGGACGCCCGAACTCGGGGAAGTCGTCGCTCTACAACGTCCTGACCGGCGGCGATGCGCACGTCGGAAATTATCCGGGCATCACCGTCGAGATCCTCGAGGGTGAGTGCAAGCTGCCGTCGGGCGCGTCGGCAGTCGTCGCCGATCTGCCCGGCTTCTATTCCGTCGAGGCGACGATCGAAGCCGGCACCGACGAAGGCGTCGCGCGCGCATTCCTCGATCGCATGAAGAAGGAAGAGCGCGAGCACCTCGTCGTGCAGGTCGCCGACGCGACGCGGCTCGCGCTCGCGCTCCGCCTCACACGCGAGCTCCTCCGCGCGAAGGTGCCGCTCGTCGTCGCGCTCACGCACGAAGACGTGCTCCGGCGCGAGGGTCACCAGGTCGACACCGCCGCGCTCTCGGACGCGCTCGGCGTGCCGGTCGTTCTCGTGTGCGCGCGCAGCATCGATGCAAAGGGCGCCGTGCTCGCGGCCGTCGAGCAGCGTGCGCGCGTTCGCGGCGAGACCGACGCGTCGTTCGATCCCGCGGAGCTCGCGAGGCGCGTCGTGCGCGACGTCGGCAGCGAGCGCGAGAAGACGCGCCGGAAGGTGACGGAGCGCATCGATCGCGTGCTGCTCCATCCCGTCATCGGCCCCGTTCTCTTCGTCGCGCTCATGGCGGCGCTCTTCGCGGCGGTGTTCCTCGTCGCGGATCCGGCGACGTCGCTGATGGACAAGCTCGTCGGCCTCGCGCGCGCGCGCATCACGGATCTGCTCGGCAAGAACCTCGCTTCGTCGTTCCTCGCCGACGGGATCATCGGCGGCGCGGGCACCGTGCTCGCGTTCATGCCGCAGATCGTGATCCTCACGGTCGCCCTCGAGCTGCTCGAGGCGAGCGGATATCTCGCGCGCGGTGCGTTCCTCGTCGATCGTCTGCTGCGCCTGCTCGGCCTCTCCGGCCGCAGCTTCCTTCCTCTCCTGATGGGCCACGCGTGCGCGGTGCCCGCGATCCAGGCGACGCGCGTGGTCCGCGATCCGCGCGAGCGGCTCACGACGATCCTCGTCCTTCCGCTGATGACGTGCTCTGCACGCCTTCCGACCTACGGGCTCGTGCTCGCGACGTTCTTCGCCGGGCGCTCCGCCCTCTTCAAGTCGGGCGTGTTCGTATCGTTGTATTTTACAGGTATCCTCACGGCGCTCGCCGCATCGCTCGTTCTCCGCAAGACGGCGACGAAGGGCAAAGGCCTCCCGCTCGTCCTCGAGATGCCGTCGTATCGCCTCCCGCAGGCGCGCGTCGTGGCGCACAAGGCGTGGCGCACGGCGAAGCGCTTCACGCGCGATGTCGGCACGGCGATCGTCGCGGCGTCCGCGGTGCTCTGGGTGTTCGTCACGGTCCCGATGCCGGGCTCGTCCGCGCCGCCTGGGATCGAGTCGAGCATCGCAGCGAGCGTGGGCCGCGCGATCGAGCCGATCACGAAGCCGGCGGGGTTCGACTGGCGCATGAACGTCGGCCTCATCGGATCGTTCGGGCAGCGCGAGCTGATGGTGAGCACGATGGGCGTCATCTTCGGCGTCGAGAACGCCGCGGACGATCCCGCTCCGCTCACCGAGCGCATGCGCGAAGCGAAGAAGCCGGACGGCACGCCGCTCTACTCGACACGCACGGGCCTCGCGCTCCTCGCGTTCTTCGTCCTCGCGTGTCAGTGCATGAGCACGGTCGCGGCGATAAGGCGCGAGACGGCGAGCTGGAAGTGGCCCGTGTTCGTCATCGCGTACACGTATGCGCTCGGCTATGCCGCGGCGGTGCTCGTTTATCAGCTGGGCGGCGCGTTCGCCGGTTAGTCGCCGTCGGCGACTTTCTGGCCCGGGGTCGCCTTCGCGGCGAGGGAGACGTCCTTCGCCTTCGGTGGCGTTCCGCCGTCGTCGGGATTCGAGACCGAGAGCACGAGATCGATCGCGAGGCCCCACGTCACGTTGTCGTCCGTCGCGATCGTCCACGACGGAGAATCGCACGAGGCGATCAATTTGCGCACGCCCTCCGAGCCGCGCGTCAGATCCGGGCCCGCCATGCCACGCGTGAAGCGTGCTGCCGTGGTGCCGCCCGCCGTCCACGCGTTGATTGCGCCGTCCTTCGCGATGTAGCCGACCGCCGAGCAACCCTCGCGCTTCGGCAAGAGCACGAACGGGATCTCCGCCGTCACGCCGTCGCGTTTGCGCGTGCGCACGAGAACGGACTTCGCCTTCGCCGCCGCGAGCGCGCCCATCACGATCGCCACCTTCGGTGTCTTCGCATCGCGCGCCGCTTCGAGCGTGATCGTCTCGCCGGCGACCGGCCGTGTGGAGAGCGCGGCGACGAGGCGGCCCTTCGGATCGGGCTGCGCGAGATCGAAGCGCTCGCCCGCCACGAAAGCCGCCGTGTCGTCCACGGCGAGTTGGGGCTTCGTCGGCTTGTCGACGCTCGGCGCGGGCGTGCTCGATGCAGGGGGCGGCGCGTGCGAGGTCATCCGCTCCAGCTTTGTCGGCTCGTCCTTGTCGCAACCGCATAAAACCAGCCCGATCATCGCGATCCGCCGCATCGCGGCGCAGCATACGAAATCGCGCCGACCTGGGCTACGCTATCGCCCGTATGTCCCAGGCTGCTGCCCAGCAGACGAACGAGGAGTCCTTCGAGGGACAGATCGTCGGCGGAAAGTACAAGGTCGGACCGCTCGTCGGGTCGGGCGGTATGGGCACCGTGTGGCTCGGCCAGCACATGAACCTGGGGACGCGCGTCGCGATCAAGTTCATCCGGCCGCAGTTCGCCGAGCGCGCCGACGCGCGACGACGCTTCGAGATCGAGGCGCGCGCCGCAGCCAGCGTCGATTCGAAGCACGCCGTGAAGGTCTACGACTACGGCCTCACCGACGGCGGTCTCCCGTACATCGTCATGGAGTATCTCGAGGGCGAGTCGCTCTCCGAGGCGCTCATCCGCCGTGGACCGATGCCCGCCGAAGAGGTCGCGCGCGTGTTCGCGCAGGCGGCGAAGGCGCTCTCGAAGGCCCACGCGGCGTCGATCGTCCACCGCGACCTCAAGCCCGACAACATCTTCCTCGCGACGAACATCGAGGCCGAGCACAAGGACGGCCTCGGGTACGTGGTTAAGCTCGTCGACTTCGGCATCGCGAAGATGCTCGACGCCGAGCAAGAGGGCGGCAAAGGCCTGAAGGGACCGACGCAGGACGGCTCCGTCATCGGCACGCCGAACTTCATGAGCCCCGAGCAGCTCACCGTCGGCGGCTCGCCCGGTCCGCTGACCGACGTGTGGTCGCTCGGCGCGTGCGTCTTCGCGGCGTTCACCGCGCGCATCCCGTTCGAAGGCGAAGTGCTCGGCGACATCGTGCTGAAGGTGTGCGTCGAGGCGCTGCCGCTCCCGAGCAAGTTCAATCCGGACGTTCCGGAAGGCCTCGACCAGTGGTTCCACCGCGCCTGCAACCGCGACGCGACGAAGCGGTTCCAGAGCGTCGACGAGATGACCGATCAGCTCGCGAAGGTGTGCGGGCTCGGCGCGGTGAAGGTCGCGACGCACGCGGAAGATCGCGTGCAGTATGCACTGAAGAAGAAGGACCAAGACCAGGACGAGGAAGAGGAGGAGATGCCGACCGGAGGGATGAACGCGAAGACCGCGTTCCTCGCCGGCATCGTCCTCGCGGTCACGCTCGTCGTAGGGCTCGTCGGCTTCCTCGCATGGCGCGAGAAGCAGATGGCCGACGAGCTCGAGAAGCAGCAGCAGACGCAGCCTGCACCTGCGCCGCCTCCGAAGAAGTAATCGTCACGGGGAGGGCGCGGGGCCCGGAGGCGCCGACGGCGGAGGCGTCGGGCCGCTCGACGAGCCGGAAGGCGACGGCGTCGGCGAAGGCGACGGCGCGTCGTCGATGACGGAGAGATCGAGCGCCGAGCGCACGCACGGCATGACATCCGAGCATCCCTTGTCGACGCACTTGCCGGCCGAGCCGATCGCCGTGTCGTTGTAGCGCTTCACGATGGAGAGGCAGTTCGCGCGATCGAGCGACGAGGAACACTTCTTCAGGCTCGTGTCGATGTCGTCGCAGAGGCTCGTGCCCGCCGCGGACGGCGCGATGCTCTCGACGGCCTCCGCGACGCACGACGAGAACACGGTCGTCGAGCCGAGCACGTGCTTGCAGTCCTTGCGGTCCCAGCACTTCTGCACGTTCGCGACGAAGTCGCCGCGGAGCTTCGGATAGATCGACGCGAACGCGTTCGAGCACTGGTTCGAGCAGGTGTCGACATCCTCCGACTGGTCGCACGTGTTCACGCGCGTGCAGACCGAGTTGCAGAACTCGAGCGCCGACGCGGCCGTCGTCGTATCGCCCGACGACCCGCTGCTCCCGCCGCCGGTGCCGGTGGTCGACGCCGTGCAGTGGAGGGCAGCGAGAGAGAGGACGGAGGCGACGATCGCGTGGAGGGTGGTCTTCATGGGCTCGCTCTTTTGCAGTGGCCGTGCCGCGCGTTTTTCTCGATAAAATGAGGGTTCCGCGCGTGCGGTGTCCGCTCCGGCGGACACTCCTGTCCGCTCCACCGGCCAGCGAGTAAGCTGCCGTCCCGATGACGACGGACGACGTCGCCCGTCTGCGCACCGAGCGCGATCTCTTCCTCCGGCTCCTCGAGCTCGGCGCGCGCGACGAGCTGCGTCCGTTCCTCGCCGACGCGCTGTCGCTCATCGTCACGGCGGTCGGCGCGCGGAAGGGATACATCGAGCTCTCACCGAGCACCGGCGATGCGACGCCGCGCTTCTTCATCGCCTCCGGCTTCGACGCCGAGGAGATCGAGAACGTGCGCCGGACGATCTCGCGCGGCATCATCGGCGAGGCGCTCGCGACCGGAAAGACGATCTCGACAGCGAGCGCGATCGACGACCCGCGCTTCTCGAAGAGCGCGAGCGTGCAGCAGCAGAGGCTCCAAGCGGTGCTCTGCGCGCCGATCGGCGATCCGTCGATCGGCGTCCTCTACTTCGAAGGACGCGATCGCTCGGGACCGTTCCCCGAGGAGGCGCGCGCCCTCGCCGAGGTGTTCGCGCGCAGCATGTATCCGCTCGCCGATCGCCTGCTCGCGCGCGAGGAGTCCGAGGACCACGACGATCACACGAAGGCCTTCCGCGAGAAGCTCGCCGTGTCGGGCATCGTCGGCACGAGCCGCGCGCTCGCCGAATCACTGCGCCTCCTCGGCGTCGCCGCGCAGGCGCCGCTGCCCGTCCTGTTCGTCGGCGAGAGCGGCACAGGAAAGTCGGCGTTCGCGCGCGCCTTGCACGAGAGCTCGACACGATCGAAGGCGCCGTTCGTCGAGATCAACTGCGCCGCCATCCCGGAGACGCTCTTCGAGAGCGAGCTCTTCGGCGCCGAGAAAGGCGCGCACTCGACGGCGACGCGGCGCATCGAAGGAAAGATCGACGGCGCCGCCGGCGGAACGCTCTTCCTCGACGAGATCGGCGAGATGCCCTCGTCCGTGCAGAGCAAGCTGCTGCTCTTCCTCCAGACGAAGCGCTACTCGCGCCTCGGAAGCAACACGCCGATCCAGGCCGACGTGCGCGTCATCGCCGCGACGAACGCCGATCTCGAGTCCGCGGTGCGCGAGAAGAAATTCCGAGAAGACCTCTACTACCGGCTGAACGTCCTCGAGATCCGCGTGCCCGCGCTCCGCGAGCGGCGATCGGACATCGGCCAGATCGCCGACGCGATCCTCGCCGGTCTCGGCACGACGACGCTCGCGCGTGCATCGCGGCGCGCGCTCGAGGAAGGCGAGTGGCCGGGCAACGTCCGCCAGCTCGAGAACGTTCTACAGCGCGGATGGGCGATCGCGTCGAGCGAAGGAGCCGCCGTGCTCGAGCCGCGCCATCTCTTCCCGGATCGACCCGTTGCGGCGCCCGAGGCGGAGACCTACGAGGAGGCGACGCGCCGGTTCCAGCGCACGTTCGTCGAGAATGCGCTCTCCGCGCACGGCTGGAACGTCAGCGAGACCGCACGCAAGATCGGCGTCGCGCGCTCGCATCTGAACGATCTGATCCGCGCACACGGTCTCACGCGTAGACGTTGAGAGATGGACCGCCGCACGCTGTACACGCTCGGGGGGCTCGGCGCGGTGGTCGCGCTCTCCGCGATCGTCTTCGGACGTGCGCCGAGCGCGACTGCGGCGTTGCGCGTGCCGACCGACACCGGCGAAGTGCTCGAGACGCTCCCCGGCAAGAAGGATCCGCGCATCGGTCAGCTCCGTCGCGCGATCGCCGCGAACCCGAACGACCTCCGCGCGGCGACCACGCTCGCGCGCCTCGACATCCAGCTCGCGCGCGAGCGATCGGATCCGCGTTATCTCGGCCACGCACAGGCTGCGCTCGCGACGTGGTGGACGATGGAGAACCCGCCCGTCGAGGTGCTGGTGCTCCGCGCGACCATCGAGCAGTCGCTCCACGACTTCGAATCCGCGCTCACCGACCTCGATCGCGCGCTCGCCGTGCGGCCCGACGACGTGCAGGCCATCCTCACGCGCGCCGTCGTGCTCGGCGTACGCGGGCGCTTCGACGAGGCGCGCAAGACTTGCCTTCGCCTCGTGCCGCTCGCGCCGAGACTCGTGTCGACGGTGTGCGAGACGCAGATCGCGAGCCTCACCGGACAAGCGCGGTATGCGCTCGAGCACCTCGAGTTCGTGCTGAAGCAGAGCGAGGGCATCTCGAAGGACGAAGAGGGCTGGGCACGATCGTCGCTCGGCGAGTACGCGCAGCGCGCCGGCGATCTCGACGCTGCGGAGCTCCACTTCAAGCGCGCGCTCGAGATCGATCCCGAAGACAGCTACGTGCGCGCCGCGTGGTCCGACCTGCTCATCGATCGCAAGAAGCATCGCCAGGCGATCGAGCTCTTGAAGGACCGCGAGGCGAACGACACGCTCCTCCTTCGCCTCGCGATTGCCGAGAAGCTCTCGAACAGCGCGCGCGCGCAAAACGACATCGACACGCTCGCAGCGCGCTTCGAAGCGAGCCGGCTGCGCGGTGATGTCGTGCACCGTCGGGAGGAGGCGCGCTTCGAGCTCGAGCTGCGGAACGATGCGAAGCGCGCCCTCGAGCTCGCGAAGGCGAACTGGGAGGTGCAGAAGGAGCCCTGGGACGCGCGGGTCTACCTCGAGGCCGCGCGCGCGGCGAAGCAGCCGAAGGAGGCCGCGCCGGTCCTTGCGTGGCTCGAGCAGACGAAGCTCGAGGACCCGTTCATCGCAAAGGTGGCCGCGGAGCTCCGATGAAGCGCGTCGTCTTCGTGCTCGTCGCGTTCCTCGCGCTGCTCGTCGCGCCGCGCGCGTGGGCGCACAAGCCGAGCGACAGCTATCTCGCGCTCGAAGTGGACGGCGCGAACATCCACGGTCGCTGGGACATCGCGCTCCGCGACATCGACTACGCGCTCGACCTCGACGCGGACGGCGACGGGAAGCTCACCTGGGGCGAGGTCAAATCGCACGTCGACGAGATCACGTCGTACGCGATCGCGCGCCTGACGCTCCGCGCGCAGGAGTCCACGTGCAAGATCGAGAGCGACAAGGGCGCCCTCGCCGTCGCTTCGCACTCCGACGGCACGTACGCGGTGCTCTCGTTCGAAGCGCGTTGCACCGAGGAGCCGCGTGCGCTCGGCATCGAGTATCAACTCTTCTTCGATATCGATCCGCAGCATCGGGGCATCGTTCGCATCGACGCCGCCGGCACGAGCCGTACGCACACGCTCTCGACGCGCGAGCCGAAGGTCACGCTCGATCTCGGATCGACCGGCAAGATGCGGCAGCTCGGGGCGATCCTGCGCGAGGGCATCTTCCACATCTGGCAGGGATACGATCACATCCTCTTCCTCCTCGCGCTCCTCCTGCCGAGCGTGCTCCGTCGCGACGAAGGCCAGTGGGAGCCGGTGCCGGCGCTCAAGCCCGCGCTCCTCGACGTGCTGCGCATCGTGACCGCGTTCACGATCGCGCACTCGATCACGCTCTCGCTCGCGGCGCTGGGCATCGTGACGCTTCCGTCGCGGCTCGTGGAGTCGGCGATCGCGTTCAGCGTGATCCTCGCGGCGGCGAACAACCTCCGTCCGATCCTGCGCCAGGATCGGTGGATGGCGGCGTTCCTGCTGGGCCTCATGCACGGCTTCGGCTTCTCCGCGACGCTGATGGACATGGGGCTGCCGCGATCGAACCTCCTCCTCACGCTCTTCGGGTTCAACGCGGGCGTCGAGGTCGGCCAGGTCGCGATCGTGTGCGTGTTCGTCCCGCTCGCGTACGCCGCGCGACGGACGACCGCCTATCGCCGCGTCGCGCTCGTCGCGGGCAGCGCCGTCATCGCCGTCGTCGCGACGATCTGGCTCGTCGAGCGCGCGTTCCTCGTGAAGATCATTTCGTAGGCAGCCCGCAGCGCGACCAACCGGGCTCGGTGATCTCGCCGAACGCGCCGCGTGCGGCGTCCCAGCCTGCGCGCTGATCGAGCACGTCGGTGAAGCCCGCGGCGACGAGCGCTTCGCTCGCACGCGCGCTGCGGCGGCCGCTGCGGCAGCCGAGGATGATGCGCGCGTCCTTCGCGAAGCGTGCGCTCATCACGGCGACGAACGCATCGTCGAAAGGAACGTTCACGGCGCCTTCCGGATGGCCGTCCTCGAACTCCTCCGGCGGACGCACGTCGACGTAGGCGTAGCCCTCACCGGTCATCTTCGCGTGAGCCTCGTGCGGCGAGATGCGCACGACGACATGCTACGCCGGTCGCAGCACCGCGAGAACTGCTGCACCGATCGCGATCGCCGCCGCGGCCAGGAGGGCTCCAGCGAACCCGAGCGCATCGTGGAGGACGACCGCGAGCGCGACACCCGCGGCCATGCCGACGTTCCTCGCGGTCGCGGCCATCGCGGCGGCCGTGCCCTGCCTTTCGCGTGGCGCCGCGGCCATGATCGATGCGTTGTTCGGCGCGACGTAGAGGCCCGCCCCGATGCCCACGACGGCGAGCGAGAGCACGATCGTCGCGTCGCCGCCATCGGCAGCGCGCGACACGAGCGCCATTCCTGCTGCGATGACGAGCATCCCCGCCGTCGCCGGTAGGCGCGCACCGAAGCGATCGGCGACGAGACCGCTGATCGGCGCCACGATCGCCATCGTCATCGGCTGCGCGGTCATGAGCAGGCCTGCATGCGCCGGATCCATTCCGCGCTCTCGCTGGAGATGGAACGGAAGCAGGTACGACAGGACGAACGCGACGAGGTAGAGCAGCATCGCCCCGACGACGCCGGCCGCGAACGACGGCGTGCGCATGAGCGCGATCGGCAGGACGGGAGCAGGATGACGCGACTCGTGCCGCACGAACGCGCTCAGCGCGACGACCGCGACCGCGACGAGCACGTACCACGCGGTGCCGCGCCGGAGCGCGACGAGGATCGCGGCGAGCCCGATCGCGAAGAGCGCCGCCCCGCCGACGTCGAGCGCCCCAGTGCCCGAGCCTTCGTCACGCGGAAGGAGCAGCATCGCGACGATGGTTCCGAGCACGCCGGCCCCGCCGATCGCGAAGAACACCGCGTGCCAGCCGATGGCGAGCGACAGCGTCCCGCCGATCGTCGGACCGAGCGTGAGGCCCGTGTACGTCGCTGCGAGCTGGATGCCGAGCGCGCGCGCGCGTTTTTCCGGGGGGAAGGCCCGCGTGATGATGGCGGGGCCCGTCGCCATGAGCGCCGCCGAGCCGAGGCCCTGCACGACGCGCGCTCCGACCAGCAGCACGAGCGTCGGTGCGAGCCCGCACGCGATCGACGCGACGACGAAGACGCAGAAACCTGCGAGATAGACGCGCCGTCGCCCGACGAAATCGGCCAGCCGTCCCGCCGTCGCGAGCGCGCAGCTGATCGCGAGGAGATAGGCCGTGAGCACCCAGCCGACGCTGGCGCGCGTCTCGTGGAGATCCTGCGCCATGACCGGTGCCGCGACCGCGACGAGGCTGGTGCTCAGCGCTGCAACGAACGCCCCGACGCACGCGACGATCGCAGCGCCGCTCTCCTTCTTCATCGGCCGCGATAGAGATATCGACGATCATCGCCGCGCGCGTCCGCCACGAGCGCGTGCACGGGCGAGAGCGAGCACGCGGGATCCGTGCTCGACGCATCGCCGGTCAGCGCGAACGCCTGGCAGCGGCAGCCGCCGAAATCCACAGTGCGCTTGTCGCAGCTCCGACAGGGCTCCTTCATCCATGCGTCACCGCGGTACGCGTTCAGTGCGGGAGAATCGCGCCAGATGTCTGCCAATCCTTTGTCACGCGCGCTATCGAATTGGAGCGACGTGATCGACGTGGCGGCGTGGCAGGGCAGCACGAGCCCGTCGGGCGTCATGTGCACGAAGCGGCGCGCCCATCCGTCCATGCAGGCGCGTGGCGTCGCGCGGAAGTAATCCGGCTTCACGAACAGCACGTCGATCTTGCCCTTCAATCGTTCGCGATGCGCTGCCGCCTTCTCCGCCGCTTCGTCGATCTGCTCGCGCGTCGGCAGGAGCGCCTCGCGGTTGGCTTGCGCCCATGCGACATACTGCGTGTTCGCGAGCTCGAGGCGCTCCGCGCCGATCGACTCGGCGAGCGCGACGAGCTCGTCGATCTCGTCGAGGTTCGCGCGATGAAGCACGACGTTCAACGTCAGCGGCAGTCCGAGCTCCTTCACCCAGCGCATGACGTCGAGCTTCTGCGCGTGTCCGTCGTAGCCCGCGATCGCCTCCGCGCGATCCCGCCGCGCGGACTGCAGTGAGACCTGTACGTGATCGACACCCGCGTCCGCGAGCTTCTCGAGGCGCTCCCGAGAGAGCGGCACGCCGCTCGTCACGAGGTTCGAATACAGCCCGAGCGATCGCGCGCGCGCGACGAGCACCTCGAGGTCCTTCCGCGCGAGCGGCTCGCCGCCCGTGAAGTGCACCTGCACGACGCCGAGCTCCTCCGCCTCGCCGAGGATCCGACACCACGTCTCCGTGTCGAGCTCCGCGCCGTGCGCGCGCAGATCCATCGGGTTCGAGCAGTACGGGCACGCGAGCGGGCACCGATACGTGATCTCGGCGATGAGCGTGTAGGGACGCGGCGACATCGCCACCGAGAGGATATCAACCGATCCAGTGCCGGATCCCCTTGAAATCCAGGCACTCCAATGAGGTCGCATATTTGCCCACACAATCCGTGCGGCACGCTTCGCGCATCCCTGAGCGCTGCGCCCACCCGGACGAGATTTCTTATGTTCGCTTCGAAGGTCTGGGTCGCTGCGGCTCTGCTCGCGGCGGGATGCTCCATGAGCGCGGCTGAGGATGATGCGGAATCGGGAGACGACGCGCTCTCCACGGTGAAGCTCGGTGCATGGACAGGCGGCACCGCGCGCGACGGAACCATGTCGCTCGGCACCGCGGCAGGGCAAACGGTCGCGACGGTGCACGTCGTCGTCGCGGGCACGTTCGACATCGAAGTACCTGTGACACGCGAGTGGATCGGTCCCGCGGATCACCCGGAGGCTTCGAAGCCAGCGCAGGTCGTTGCCTTCGTCGACGGCGCGTGCGCGGGCGCGGTCGACGTCACGACACCCGCGAAGATGAAGCTCCGCCTCGCGCTCGGTGCCGGCGACCACGTACTCTCGCTCGCGCTCGCGAACGACTACTGGGATCCGGCGCGCGGTCCGCTCGATCGCAACGCGTATGCTGGCGTCGCGCACGCCACGCGCACGAGCGCGAAGGCGCCCGCGCTGCCCGCCGCCGACGTGTGCGCCGCGCACCACGTCTACCCCGCGCCGCCGTCGCCGTTCGACGATGACGCGTGCCCCGGCGATCCAATCAAGTTCCGCGACGTGGTCGCCACGATCCAGCCCGGCAGCGACTGGCGCTACATCGGCTGGATGGGCGTCGTCGAGCGCCGCCGTCGTTGCGGCCCGACGGGCTGCGCCGAGTGGGGACCGGTCGTTCCCACGACCGCGCGCATCGTCAACCAGCAGCTCGCCGCGAACGTCGAGCTCCACCTCGATCAGTGGGGCCACGGGCATCCGCACGTGCTGACCAGGTGGAACCAGAACTGCTCGGCCGAGGAGCTCGACACGATCACGTCCGATCTCGGGCGTCCCGCCGTATTCAAGGCATCGAGCTTCGACGCGACGGTCACGTGGTCGAACCATCAGTGCTCCGTCCCGAAGCGCGGCGAGATGCAGATCACGTTCAAGAAGTCCTGCGTCCTCTTCGAAGCCTGGCAGACGCTCGCCGTGAACGGCACGCTGCGTGACGAGGTCGCATACCGGCAAGTGATCAAGCAGTGAGGTATCCTGCGACCGCGCATGAGCGGTCTCAGGGACAGTCTGCCTCCCGGCGTGGGTGAGGTTCCCGAGACGAGCCGCTTCTGGGCGACGTTTCTCGACGACGCGACCGAGCGTCAGTTCCAGAAGGAGAACTTCGAGCACTCCACGCGCCGCTTCGTGCGGTTCAGCATCACGCTCGCCGTCGTCGCATTCCTGGGCTACGGCGTGCACGACGCGCTCGTCATCCCCGAGCACCGGAACATCGTGTGGCTCATCCGCTTCGCGATGTTCGGGCCCGTGGGCGCCGCCATCGTCGCGTTCGTTCTGACGAACAAGAAGTGGGAGCGCCACCAGGCGGCGATGCTCGTCTTCGGGATCGCGATCAACGCGGCGGTCATCGCGATCGGCGCGTATGCGCCCGGAGACGGCTTCTTCCTCTACACATCGTACGCGGTCGTGTTCGTCACGCTCGGTCCGTTCCTCGCGCGGATGAGCGTGCGAACGCAGGTCGTCTACACCATCGGGTCGATCCTTCTCTACAACGTCTTCGATCAACTGGTCGCGCACGCGCCGCCGACGGTGAAGGTGTCGCTGAACCTCGCGATCCTCACGCTCGGCACGATCGGCGCGCTCGCGGCGCACCAGATCGAGCTCCAAGCGCGGCTCGCGTTCATCGCGCGCCGCGTGATCCGCGAGCAGATGGCGACGATCGACGCCGAGCGCGCACGCAGCGACGGCCTGCTCCTCAACATCCTCCCGAGCCGCATCGCGGAGCGCCTCAAGAACGATCCCGGCGTCATCGCCGATCGCTTCGAGCAGGCGACCGTGCTCTTCAGCGACATCGTCGGCTTCACCCAGCTCAGCGCTCGCCTGGCGCCCGACGAGCTCGTGAAGAAGCTCGACGCGGTGTTCTCGAAGTTCGACGACATCGCCGATCAGCTGCAGCTCGAGAAGATCAAGACGATCGGCGACGCGTACATGGTCGCGGGCGGCATCCCGTCGCCGCGCGCCGATCACGCCGAGGCGGTATGCGAGATGGCGTTGCGGATGCGCGATGCGCTCGCCGCGATGGAGGAGGAGCTCGGCGGAAAGCTCGACGTCCGCATCGGCGTCCATACCGGCGCTGTCGTCGCCGGCGTGATCGGAAAGAAGAAATTCATCTACGACGTGTGGGGCGACACGGTGAACACCGCGAGCCGGATGGAGTCGCACGGCGTACCCGGATCGATCCAGGTGAGCGAAGCGACGTACGCGCTCGTGAAGGACGATTTCGACTGGGAAGATCGCGGCGAGGTCTCGATCAAAGGCAAAGGGACGATGCGCACCTACCTGCTCGTCCGCCGCCGCGCAGAGGCCCATCGCAGCTCGGTGCTCGACGGGTATCCGGATCGGGATACGCTATGAGGCATGCGCAGGACACTCGCGATCGCCGCATGCACGCTCGCGATCGCATGCACGACGACGGCGGTCGGTGAAGGAACGTCGCCGCCGCCCGCGAGCGACGACGCGGGCGCGAACGAGTGCGTCGAGGGCAGCTGCTACTCGGGCCCGCCGGGGACCCAAGGCGTCGGTCCGTGCAAGGTCGGGGTCCGATCATGCGGCAAGACCTGCGTCGAAGAGGTCGTTCCCGTCGCGGACGTGTGCGAGACCGGCGAAGACGAAGACTGCGACGGCCGCGCGCCGCCGTGCCCGCCTGCGGCCGCGACCTTCCAGCTCGGCGGTTCCGGCGACGATCACTTCGGCGGTCTCTCGACCGACGCCAAGGGCGGGATCGTGGTCTTCGGCGCGACCGAGACCGCGACGAACCTCGGAGAGGCCGGACCGTTCGTCGCGAAGATCGACGCGTCGGGGAAGCTCCTCTGGAGCAAGCCGATGAAGCGCGCGGACACGTTCGTCGCCGCGGCTGCGCCGGACGGCACGACCGTCGTCGCCGGCAACACGCTCGGTCCGCTCGACCTCGGCGGCGGCAACACCGTGAACGGGTTCTTCGCCGCGGCGCTCGATGCGATGGGCGCGCCCGTGTGGGCGAAGTCCTTCGGGGACACGCTCGATGCGTACATGCGCGTCGATTCGATCGCGGTCGGCGGCGACGGCAGCTTCGCGTTCGGCGGCAGGCACGGCAAGCCGGCGGACTTCGGCGGCGGCACGCTCGACGGACCAGGCGCGTTCTTCGCGCGTCTCGATGTGGCGACAGGCGCGCATCGGACGAGCCACGACATGAAGTGCGGGATGGATGTGCTCTTCCCGCGCGTCGCTGGCATCGCCGTCTCGAAGACCGGCGAGGTCGCGGCGACGGGCATCGTCAACCGCGATACGGACTTCGGCGGCGGTGTGGAGAAGGCGATCGGCAGCGACGACGCGTTCGTCGCGCGCTACGACGCGACGGGCGCGTTCGTGCACGGCGCGATCTACGGCGACGCGGGCGAAGGGCAGGGTGGCACTGCGATCGCGTTCGTCGGAAGCGATCTCCTCGTCGTCGGCGACCTGCAGGGAACGCTGCCGATCGGCGGAGAGACGCTCGGCACCGGCGACGGCTTCGGCAAGCCGTTCGCTGTCGCGTTCGACTCGAAGGGCAACGTGAAGAGCTCGCGCGCTTTCGCGGGAAACTTCGCCTCGTACGTCGCGGCGCTCACGCCGGACGGCACGCGCGCCGTCGGCGGCTTCGACAGCACGCTGGACCTCGACAAGACGTACACCGCGCGCGACACCGACGCCTGGGTCGCGCAGATCGCGCCCGATGGGACGACCTCGAAGGCGATGCGTATCGGACCGCAGACGCGCGGCACGGTGAACGCGACCGCGATCGCCACGTTGCCCGACGGGCGCGTCGTGGTCGGCGGCGACTTCGATCAGACGGTCGACACCGGCGAGCGCGTGCTCACGACGATCGGCAAGCGCGACATCTACGTCGCGGTGTTTCCCTGATCGAGGAGGCCTTTGTCACGGAGCTCCGTCACGAAGGCGATCGCGTCGCGCAAGATCGCATCGCGTGCATGTTCTCCGTATTTGGCAGCGAGAATCCCGGCGATCTCCGCGATCGTCCGCGTGCCGTCGATCTCCTGCGCGATGGCCGCCGCGCTGTCGTTCAGCGCGAGGCCGCGCTCCGGATAGAGGATCATCCACCGCTTCTCGTGCCGGTCGTGCTTGAGCCGCGCCTTCCTGGCGAGCTTCGGTACGAACGACGCGTCGATCGTCATGAGATGGCGTCGAGCAGCGCCCAGAGGATCTGCGTCTTCGTGATCAGCGCGTCGATGCAGCGCTCCTGCATCTCCGGCGTCGTCGCGTGCGCGAGCACGTAGTCGATGGCCTCGCGCGAGTCCTCCTTCGCGCGCGTGACGCGGCCGCGGAAGTACGCGAGCGTCTCGCCGTCGACCCACGGGTAGTGCGTCTCCCACGCGGCGATGCGCTTCGACATGATGTCGGGCGAGAAGAACTCGGTGAGCGACGACGCGACGGCCTCGACGAGCGGTCGCTCGCGCACGAGCGTGACGTACGCGTCGCACGCGAAGCGAACGCCCGGCAGCACCGACCGCAGGCTCTTCACTTCCTCGACGTCGAGCCCGACGCCCTTCGCGAGGCGCAGCCACTGCGCGAGCCCGCCTTCGCCATCCTTCGCGCCGTCGTGATCGACGATGCGTCGCATCCACATGCGGCGGAACGCGGGATCCTCCGACTTCGAGAGGATGATGGCGTCTTTGATCGGGATGCGCGTCTGGTAGTAGAAGCGGTTTCGCACCCACGCCTGGATCTGCTCGCGCGAGAGCTGTCCCGCGTGCATCGCGATGTGGAACGGGTGGCGATCGTGGTAGCGCTTCTCGCCTTCCTCGCGGAGGCGCGCGACGAATTGATCCGGGGTCACGTCGCGATCTCCATTCCGTCGTACGCGATCTCCCAGCCGGCGGCCTCGACGGCGCGGCGCTCCTCGGACGACGGATCGAGGATCGGGTTCGTGTTGTTGATGTGCGTGTAGATCTTCCGCGTCGCAGAGAGCACGTTCATGCTGCGGTCGATCGGGAGGTGCGCCATGTCCTTCGCGACGGACTTCGAGAGGCCGAGCCGCACGAGCTCGTCCTCGCGGTAGAACGTGCCGTCGAAGAGGAGCACCTTCGACTCCGGAAGCGTGACGAGCGACGCGCACGCAGCGGCATACGTGATTCCGCCGATCGCGAGGCCGATGTTGTCTTCCGCGCTCGCCTCCGCATCGCCCATGAGATGCACGGGCGGCTTTCCTGGCAGCGCGAAGGCGCGCACCGAGACGCCGAGCGCGCGACCTTTCGCGTCCGCGAGCGGCGTCTCGAGATCGAGCGCGAGCGGGCGCACGACGAGCTGACCTTCGAAGCGTCGCATCGTCTTCACGAACACGCTCCGCTCGATGCCGCGCATCACGCTCGCCGTCGCGTAGAGCGCGAGCGGATGCGATTCGCGGAGCGAGAAGAGACCGAGCACGTGATCCATGTCGCCGTTCGTGAGGATGACGGCCTCGATCGGCGAGTGACGCGGCGAGCGAGGCGCGAGCGCAGGCGTCGCCTGGATCTGACGGTGGATGTCCGGCGACGCGTTGACGATCGCCCAACGCTCGCCGTCGGCGCTCACCGCGAGCGAGTCCTGCGTGCGTGGAAGGAACCCGGGACGTCCCGCGCGGACCGCCTCGCAGCCGGCGCAGCCGCAGTTCCATTGCGGGAACCCGCCTCCCGCCGCCGAGCCGAGGACGATCGCGCGCATCGCCGAATAGCCATATCGGATCAGGGGCGATCCGGCAGCACCCTCGAAAGGGACCTGATTTTCATATGTTATATCCGTCCTACCCTGGACTACACCTTGCTACACGGTGGTTGGTCGCCGTGAAACGCTCTCTCCTCTTCTCCCTCGGTCTCTCCCTCGTGGTCTTCGGCGCGTGCGGCGCGCCCGGCGAGGAGGACGCGGACGACTCCGCGAGCGGCGGTGAGGACGCGTACACGACCGAAGGCACCTGCGACGGACTCCCGAAGCTGAAGAACCTGAAGACGCCGCCGGGCGTGTGCGTCGGGCTCGTCGCGAACGGCTTCACGTTCGCGCGCGGCGTCGGTGAGCTCGCGAACGGCGACCTCATCGTCGCCGAGATGGGCGGCTGGGCGAAGGACCGCGGCGGCGTGTGGCTGCTGCGACGCAACGCCGACAAGAGCTACGCGAAGGTGAAGCTCAACTCGCAGATCGACAAGCCGAGCGGCGTCGCGATCGGACCCGACGGGCTCCCGTACATCGGCACGCCGAACGCGATCTATCGATTCGATCCGTACGCCGCGACGCTCAAGACCGATCCGTCGAAGAAGCTGCCGAAGAGCGGACCGCTCGGCGCCGCCGATGCGTGGAAGCAGCCGCCGCTGAAGCTCGTCGTGAAGAACCTCCCCGGCGACATCAAGCCGGACGGGCAGAGCGGCGCGCGTCATCCGCTGAAGAAGATGATCTTCGACAAGCGCGATCCTTGGGCGCTCATCGTGAACGTCGGCTCCGCGTCCGATGCGTGCGAGCAGGGCACGCGCCCGCCGCCGTATCCGATGCCTTGCCCCGAGGCGGAAGGCGACGGCGCGCGCGGCGGCCTCCGCAAGTACGTGCTCGACGGACCGGATCACACCGCGACGACGTTCAAGACGATCGCGCGCGGCCTTCGCAACTCGATGGCGCTCGCCATCCACCCGACGTCGAACCTGCTCGTGCAGGGCGAGAACTCGCGCGACTCGATCAACAAGTACGATCAATCGCTGACGGCGCAGGAAGGCGAGCTCCCGCACGAGGAGCTCAACGTCATCGTCGACGGATCGCACTACGGCTGGCCGTACTGCATCGACAACGGCGTGCCGAACCCCGAGTACCGCGGTCACGTCGACTGCTCGCGCTACACGAGCCCGACGATGCTCCTTCCCGGCCACGTGTCGCCGCTCGGACTTGCATACTACACGGGTTCGATGTTCCCGGCGGCGTACCAGGGACAGCTGCTCGCGACGTTCCACGGCTATCGCGAGTACGGTCATCGGCTCGTGCTCGTGCCCGTCGACGCGACCGGAAAGCCGGGCGCCGGCGAGATCAAGGACGTCATCCGCGGCTGGGAGAAATCGAGCGACGGAAAGGATCCGCAGGGCGCTCCGGTCGACGTGCTCGTCGCGAAGGACGGCTCGCTCATCGTCACGGAAGACAAGAACGGTGACATCCTCCGCGTGTTCTTCGATCCGAATGCGGGCGACGGCTCGCCGCTGACGCCGATCCCCCCGGTGAAGCCGGTCGTGAGCGCCGACGAGAAGGCGCGATGCGATGCGCTCGCGGCGAAGAGCGATCCGATGAGCGTCATGCAGAAGAACGTGCTCGATCAGGCATGCGTCTCGTGCCACGGCGCGGGGCCGGGATATGCGGGCGGGCTCGCGCTCATCAAGTGCGACGCGGTCGGCAATGCCAAACGGCTGACCCAACCTCGTAGTGGCAACCGCGGCGCGTATGTCACGGCCCGCGACGAGAACAGCGAGCTCGTCCTTCGGATCAAAGGCCAAGGATTTCCGCAGATGCCGGCGGGCGGCGTGAGCCCGGAACAGCTGGCTGAAGTAATTTCGTGGATCCGTGCGGGAGCGCTGGTTCCGCAGTAAGATGTAGGAGACGCCATGAGCTGGACGAAGCCCGAAGCAGTCGAGATCAAGATGGACGCCGAGATCGGGAGCTACCAGGCCGACGATCAGGATCGCGGCGACCCGCCCATCGTCGAGAACGACGAAGGTTGATCTAGCGACACGAGCCCGGTTCCGAGAGCGCGCGGTCCGCTGCGCGTCGGACGGGTAGGCGTACGTTCTTGTCGCGGAGCGGTGCGAGGCGCTTCTCGAGATCCGACGGATGGATCGCGCCGAGCGCTTCGATCGCGGCCATGCCGAGCCGATCGTCGGCCTCGTTGACAGGGAAGCGTGCGCGGCTCGCGAGGTTCGTCAGGCGATCCACCGAGCCCTTCTCGCACATCGCGCCGAGCGCACGAGCGGCGAGCGCGCGGACGTCGGCGTCCTCCTTCGTGTCGTCGAGTCGATCGCGCACGGCCTCCGCCTGCCGCGTCGCCTTCTGAACGCCGAGAGCGATGAGCGCGGCGGAGCGCACGCGCACGCTCGGATCGCCGAGCGCGGCCCCGAGCGCATCGCCCGATGCGATGCTCGGCGGGAGCTTCGCGAGCGCCTCGGCGGCAGCGACGCGCACGAACGACCAGTCGTCCTTCGCGAGCGAGCGCGACGCCGTCGGGATGGCGGTCGGGAGACCGTTCGCGCCGATCGTTCGCATCGCGGCCTCGCGGACGCGCGGCTCCGGATCGGTCGACGCATCCATCACGGTCGCCGCGAGGGGCCCGATGCCTGCGCACAGCTCGACGGCGCGCGCACGCACCGGCCAAGCCGGATCGCGACGCGCCATCTCTGCGAGTCGCGTCAGCGCGCCGGGCGTCGCGTCGGACGCGCGCGCGAGATGCGCGAGCGGCTGCACGAGGAGCCAGCGCGTCTCCATGTTGGGATTCGAGCGGAGGAGATCCGCGAGCGCGCCGTCCGCCTCGGGGCGCAGATCGACGAGCTTCGGTCCCATCGCGCGGAGCAGATCCAGACGCGCGAGCGCGGGCGTCTCCTTGTTCGCGAGGTAGCCGAGCAGCTTGTCGCGCGTCGACGCAGCCGCAGCGCGCGTGAATGCGCCGCGCACGGCACGACGCGTCTCGGGCGCTCCTTTGCCCATCTGCTCGGCGAGCGTTTCGATCGCGAGCGTCGGCGCGACGGTCGCGAGGAGCGGTGCGGCCGCGGCGCGACGTTGCTCGTCGTTCGAGCGCACGGCCTCGGCGAGCGCGGCGGATGCGTTCTTCCCGCATCGCTCGAGTCGACCGAGCGCGCGCTTCCGGACCTCGACCTCTTTGTCGGTGAGGGCGTGCGTGAGCAGATCCGCCGCGGGGCCGTTGCATGCGCCGGCAGATGCCGCGACGTCGATCGCGAGCGCGCGCGCCTTCTCGTCGAGCGACGCGTACGCCTTCACGACCGCGGCGAGACCCTCGTCACCTGCGCGTCGCAAGAGCGCCGCCGCTTCGTCGCCGCGCGGGCCCGACAACGCCTTCACGACGTCGTCGAGCGACGCCTTCTCCGCGTCGAAGCTCGTCGTCGCGTTCATCTCCGCGATCGCGACCTCGGGTGCGCCCTGGCCGCGCGCATACGCTTCGTCGAGGACGACGGCGACGCATCCCGTCTTCACCGGCTCCGGCAACGGGATCTCGTACGCATTGCCGGGCTTCATCCACGCGTCTTCCGGCATCGTGACGTGGAAGAGGCGCGCGTCGGTCGCGACGAAGAACGTGCGCGGCGCGGCGCCGGGCTCTGGCTTCGATCCGGGCGGCGCGATCGTGACGACGATCGATCGGATCGGCAGCTCCGTCGGCGCGCGCATCGTCACGAACTCGCCGTGACCGTCGCCTGGTCTCTGCTCGACCCATGCCGTCTTCGCATCGCCGTCCGTCATGAGCTGCGCGCGCGGTGCGCTCCCGCCGGTCGCCGCGAGCACGCGCGCGAGCGGTGCCTTGGCATCGGCAGCTCGCGCCTGCGCGACCACGCGCGACGCCGCATCGCGTGCGCTCTTGTCGATCCGATGAAGCGTCGCGCCGCGCAGCTCGAGGGAATGTGGATCGAGCCCGCGCGCGCCGAGCGGCGTCACGGCCTGACCGCAGATGCGCGTGTCCTCGCGCGTCTCGGCGACGATCACGAACTTGTTCTCGTACACGAGCACGACGTCGCCCGCGCGGTCGCCTTCGGAGCCCCGCGTATATCCGGTGAGGCCCGCGAAGATGGGCTTCGTGGTCTGCGCGGACGCGACGATCTCGAACGCGAGATCCTTCCGCTGGAAATCCGGCACGCGCACGCGCACGACGTGCTTTCCCTCGCCGATCGCGATGCTCTCGATCGTCGTCTTCGACGCATCGATGCGCGATTTCTCGATCGGGATCGCGATCTCCTCGAGCGTGCCCGTGTCGCTGCAGTCGCCGCTCTTGCAGCGACGCATCCGCACGACGCCCGCCTGCGCGTCGACCTGCACCTCGAGCGCGTCGAGGCCGCCGCCGGCCGGGATCACGGAGCGCATGACGAAGAGAGCCGCGAGAATCACGCCCATCGCAACACCTCGATATCACGACCCGCGCTTATCGAAGCATGATCGAATTCTTGGCCGGTCCGCGAGGCCCATGGGACACGACTCCCCATGCGACGCTCGTGGCTCGCGCTCGGCGTAGGAGTACCGCTCGTGCTCACCGTCGCGATCGTGTCGCTCACGCGTCGCGGCGCTCGCGCCGACGTCATGGATGCGCAGTCGATCGCGAAGCTCGGCCCCGCCGCAGCCGCGGCCGCAGCGAGCGCTCCGCCTCCGCCGACGCTCACCGGTCTCGACACGACGAAGATGACGACCGCCGAAGACGGCGTGCACGCGCCCATCGGCGAGAAGCGCACGGCGCACCTCACCGTGGACCCCGGCCTGCAGAAGACGGCCGAGGACATCATGCGGCTGCACCATCTGCCCGAGGCCGCCATCGTCCTCATGGACGTTTCGAGCGGAAAAATCTTGGTTTATGCCTCGCATCTCGAGAAAGGTCCTGCCCGGGACCTCTGCGTCGAGGCGACCGCCCCGGCCGCGAGCGTGTTCAAGGTCATCACCGCGACCGCGCTCGTCGAGACCGCAGGCCTCGGCCCCGAGGAGCGCGAGTGCTATTCCGGCGGCGAGCAGCGCATCCTCGAGAAGGACCTCGAGCCGAACCCGCGCCGCGACAAGTGGTGCGCGACGCTCGCGGGTGCGATGGGGCGCAGCATCAACACGATCTTCGCGCGTCAGGCGCTCCGGCACCTGAAGCCGCACCAGCTCGTCGAGACGGCGAAGACGATGGGCTTCGGCTCCGCGCTGCCGTTCGACTTGCCCGTGCAGCCCGGCAAGCTCGAGATGCCCGAGGACTCGCTCGGCTTCGCGCGCACGGCGGCGGGCTTCTGGAACACCACGCTGAGTCCCGTGCATGCTGCATGGATCTCGGCGACGGTCGCGCGCGGCGGAGAGCCGGTGCGCCCCGTCCTCGTCGCGGACGTCGCCGAGGACGGAAAGACGATCTGGACTGCGCCGACCGGCCTCGCGCAGAAGCGCGTGATGAAGCCCGAGACCGCGCAGGCGGTGCAGACGATGATGGAGACGACCGTGACCGACGGCACGTGCTTCCGCGCGTTCCACGACGGCAAGGGCCGCTCGTTCCTTCCGGGCATCAGCTTCGCCGGCAAGACCGGCACGCTCACCGACGCGTCGACGCAGCGCTTCTACACGTGGTTCACCGGGTTCGGGCCCGACAAGCCCGTCACGATGCCCGACGGCGCGACGTCGCCGAAGCAGGTCGCGATCGGCGTGCTCATCGTGAACAACCCGTCGTGGACCATCAAGGCGAACGTCCTCGCACGTGAAGTGCTCCGCGCGTACTTCGCGCAGGAGAAGGTCCCGAACGTCACGCCTCCTTCGACGCACATCGTCGAGAAGCACGAGACGCGTTCGTCCGAGGTGCCGGACAAGCCGCTGCACAGCGGCGTACGCGCCGCCCGCGCGCGCTGATACGATCGGAGCGTGCGTGCATCGACGCTGGGCTTCGTCGTCGCGGGCGCGACGATCGTGGTCGCCACCGCGGCGATCCTCGTCGTGCGCCAGAAGGATCATGTGACGGCGACGCCCGTGCCCACGATTGCGCCGCTCCCCCTGCCGATCGAGCCGCCGCCGCCGCCGCGACACGACGTGCTCGTCGTCACGGAGCCAGCCGACACGTTCGTCTCCGTGAACGGCAAGACGATCGGTCTCGCGCCGGTGACCGTCGATGCGTACACGCCGGCACGACTCGTCGTCGAGCGAGGTGGCTACGTCACGTTCGAGACGACACTCGACAGGAAGTCGCCGAAGCGATTCGTCGTGACGCTCGAGAAGGAGTCGCAGGCGAAGCGGACGCCCGCTCCACGGACGAACTGCGAGGAGGTTCCGTTCGCAGAGGACTGCCAGCGGAAGCAGCGCGACAAGCGCCTCTTGACGCGTCCCCCGAGCTGTCCGCCGGAATACTGGGACCCGTTCGACGGCCGCTGTTCCGCGTATCAGCCGACCGCACTCTAGCGCGCGTCGACCACGCCCGGGACGAAGCATGCGCGGCAGCGCGGCTCGTAGTCGGCCATGCCGCCGACGAAGAGCTGACCTTCGGTGCCGACGAGGCGCTGTGAGCGGCTCGCCTCGCCGCCGCAGCGCGAGCACACGGCGTGGAGCTTCTGCACGTACTCGGCGACGCACATGAGCGAAGCCATCGGGCCGAACGGATTGCCGCGGTAGTCCTGATCGAGGCCCGCGCAGATGACGCGCACGCCTGCGTTCGCGAGGCGCTCGACCGCAGCGACGATCCCGTCGTCGAAGAACTGGACCTCGTCGATGCCGACCACCGGCGCCGTCTTCGGATCGACGTACGAGAGGAGCTCCGCCGAGCTCGAGACCGGCGTCGCGTCCTGCTTGATGCCCTCGTGGCTGACGACCTTCACGTCGTCGTAGCGGTTGTCGATGCGCGGCTTGAAGAGCAGCACGCGCTGCTTCGCGAGGCGCGCTCGTTTGACGCGGCGGAGGAGCTCCTCCGTCTTGCCGCTGAACATCGAACCGCAGACGACCTCGATACAGCCACGCCGCTCGGCCGGCCGGAGACCGAACGAGAGGTGCTCGCCATGAGCTTGGAGGGACATCGGCCGCGGGGCATACCCGGCTCCGCGACCGGGGACAAGTCACGGCAGAGCCGGCACATTTTGGCCTTTTTCGACCGGCAACGCATGTGTGCGAAAGGGTGAGAAAGCGATGAGAACACGGCGAAAGTGAGGCATTTTCGGCCGTAGACGGCGGATTCAGGAATGCTAGATTGGGTCTGTGGAAGTCGTGCTCCGGAAGCTCGGGAAGGGCTCTCGCGCAGTCGCGGGACGTCTCGTGCGAGCACCGCGCAAGGGCTCGGTCGTCGTGATCGAGTTTCCGGACGGCATGCACGAGTACGTGACGACGCCGGTGAAGCGTGTGCTTCGTCTCGCGGGTCGCGAGGTCTTCTACATCGAGACGATCAACAGCCGCTATCGCCTGGAAGTCCGGAGCCGCGAGGACGCGGTCGCCGAGAGCGCCGGCTGAAGAACGGTTGACGCGGTCCGTGAAGTGGCGTCGTATGCGCCGCGCATGGGCAAGTTCGATCGCCGCAACTCGATGAAGATGAAGCGCCGCAAGGCGCAGGTGAAGAAGAAGGCGCGCCTCAAGCGCCATCGCACGAAGTCGGCGAAGCCGGCGACCGCGCCGAAGAAGGCCGCGAAGAAGTCGGCGCCGCCGAAGTCGACGCCGAACCCGCCCGCTTCGACGCCTGCCTAGGGTTTCGGAGGCAGCTCTTCGTCCGCCGGGCCTGCGTGGCCGAGGCGGATCGTGGGGAATTGAGAAGGCTTCGGCGCGGAAGGCTGCGCCGGCGGAGGCGCGGGCTCGCCGAGGAGACCGATGTCGCCGTCGAGGCGCTCCTCCGAGACGAGCTTCCAGTCACCTTTGAAGTCGTGCCACTTCTGCTGGAGCGTCGTGACGTGGAGGTCGCCCTCGTCGACCTTGAACCACGCGATCTTCACGAAGACGTCCGCGTCCTCTTCGTTCTTCGCCATGCGCATGCCGGAGAGCTCGTAGTCGGCGATGCGGACCTTTCCGCCCCAACCGCGACGGCGCAGGAAGAACTGCTCCTTGGCCTTCGGCGCGACGGACTCCGCGGCGAGCTCCATGCGTCCGAAGCGCGTGTTGAGGTTCAGATCGCTCGCCGTTTCCTGCATGCGCGCGGCCGGCGATTGATGCGGGCAGCCGGCGAGAAGAACGGACGCGAGGAGGACGGCGAGGCTCGTGCGCATGCCCGACCGTACGCATGGTCGTGCAGACAGGGCCAAGTTCTCGTCAGAAAGGCGCGTTGAGCTGCGCGTCGCCGAGCTTGTCGAGACCCGGGTCGGGAGGCGCAGGCGCGGTGGACGTGCTCGTGGTCGTCGCCGCCGGCGTGACGAAGAAGAGGCGTCGCAGCGGCTGCTTCTTCGCCTTCTCGCGCGTCGGCGAGGAGAGCGAGACCTTCGCGTCGACGATCTCGCGCTTCGCGTGCGGCGCGGTCGTCGCGGCAGCGGCGGTGCGATGCGAGAGCTGCCATCCGCTGAAGGCGATCACGAGGCCGAGGATCATGCCGATCGTCCCGAGCGCCAGCATTCGCGGATACGTCGGCCTCTGCTCCGACATCCGCGGGATGCCGTGCGGTGGCGTGAACGTGAGCGGCGGGATCGAATAGGAGTCGCCCGTCGTCGCGAAGGTCGGCACCGCCTGCCGCGGGCGCGCGAGCGGCGGACGCGGCGGCTCCGACGTGCGCAGCGTGCGCACGCGGCGCTTCGGCGTGGTGTCGAGCGCGATGGTCTCCTCGATCGACGCCGCGATCAGATCCGCGAGCTCGCCTCCGGTGAACGCGATCGTGTCCGGCACGTCGCCGTCGTGCTTCACGACTGCCTCCCAGATGCCGCGCCGCCGCCGTCGTTCGCGCGAGCACGCAACGACGGCGGCGGCGGCACTGCTCGACGCAGGAGCGTCGTCGTCCGCATCCGAGCCAGGAGCACGACGAGGCTCGACTGGACGTCGAGCTCGGCAAATCGCGAGAGGCGCATCGACACAGCTCTTCAGCACGTCGCGTGCCCGCGCTGGGGCTGGAATCGACCATCGTCGTTGTGTGATCTGCGCATGATCGTGGATCGCCCTGGATTCAAGGTCGGATCGCGCATGCGAGAACCATCCGTTCCATGTAGGCGCATCTCACCGTGATCGGGGGTGCCGCCCGATCCACTTGTCGCCTGCAGGCATCAGAACGGGATCGCCGCGACGAAGTACACCTTGTCGAGGCCGCCGCTCGCGAAGCCGTGCGCGAAGCCGAGGCGAAACGTGAACTGCTGGATGTAACCGAGCGTAGCGTCGAACCAGAGCTCGCCGCCGGCGCCCGTCTTGAACTTCGCCGCCTCGATGTCGTCGAACGCGCTGCCGTAGTCGAAGAAGAACGCGCCGTTGATGCGGTTCAGGAAGATCGGGAGCGTTTCGATGCCGCGATCCACGTTCCAGATCGGGAAGCGGTACTCGAAATTCGAGAGCAGATAGCTGCGCCCCGCGGCGGCGACCGGCTGGTAGCCGCGCAGCGTGATGCCGCCCTGGATCAGGATGTTCTGGATCGTGTCGACCACCGGAAGATCCACGAAGCTGCCCACGAAGAACGCGCCGCGTCCGGGGAAGCCGCCGCCGCTCGTGCCCGCGCCGAGGTGCGTCGCGAGCGAGTGGTGCTGGAGCCACGGCATCTTGAAGTACGTCGTGAAATCGGAGTCCACGACGAAGCCTTCGAAGTCGCTGCCGAGGTTTGGATGCGTGAAATCGAACGCGACGTTGAACGATACGCCGCGCTCCGGTCCGACGGCCCACAAGTACCGCTCCGCGTTGGTGTACGAGTACGCCATGTGCAGCGAGCTCGCGAAGCCGCGCTGCGGGATCGAAGGCGTGTCGTACGGATCGAGCTTGTCGAGCGGGAAGGGGATCTCCGCGCCGACGCGCGAGAGCGAGTGCGTGATCGTGAACGCGTTGCTGTCGAACGCACGCGGGATCGCGTAATTGAGGCTCGTCGCGAAGCCGGTGGTCTCCTGCACGATCGTCGGCTTGTACGCGCCTTTCCAGCACATTGGGATCCTAAGCTTAGAATTCCACGTGGACAAGTTGTCGCG
>JADMIO010945800.1_pt1 | contig 35658 bp, 37 predicted proteins | sample 8958161 | NCBI WGS metagenome assembly JADMIO01 (sample SAMN16585339, study PRJNA669376) | soil metagenome | isolation source: Crop rotation soil | place: USA: Cullars Rotation, Alabama | collected 2011
GGGACAGGGTGGCTGTTCTTTGCGTGCTTTTCGATGTTCAAGTACTTGATCGGGATCTTCTGGCTGGCGCTTTCGTATAACGGCCGAGCTTGGGTGCGGTACGCCTACCTGGTCCTTACACTCATTTCGGTTTACCAGCTCTCGCGGCTAGGCTCTGAGGCATTTCAGGACTCGCCGCTCAGCTCAACCGTTAGGCGATAAGCCAATGGACCGCAGAGGAGTCATCGTTGCAATGGGGATTCTTTCATATCTTTTCGGCAAGTCTGGGCCTCCGGCCCACGCTGAGTCTGTAAAGAATCCAGCCGATGCTGGGCGCAATTTGCGCAAGATGATGCTTGCGACGCCTGCCGCCAAATTTGGCGCAAAGCCGAGCGGCGAATTCCCGCGCGTTTACGGTGTCCTCATGGATTGGCCCATCGGAGACGACATAGCAACCGTCTTTTCCACCTCCACTGGCGCGGCAAGCCTATACACGACGTCGTCCTTTGGGATCATTGGCGGCGAGGGACACGCGACTGTCCGTACTGCCGCAATAAAATTCGTTCGGGCTGCCGATCGACTGTACGACGAAGCGACGCCAACAACGGCATACCCGTATCCGGCTGCAAATAGAGTGAGGTTCTATCTGTTGACCTACGACGGCGTGCGGGTCCTAGACACAGATATGGCCGCTATCGAAAAACTCACGAGCAGATATGTTGAGTACTTTGATCTTGCACAGGCGGTGCTTACGGAGCTGCGCCTGGTCACGGAGCCGCGTTGACTCGTGCGAGAAAATGGCGTCTAACATCTCGCTGGAGCGCACGCGTGAGGGATAAGGTGCCAAGTCCATACAGCAGCGCGCGCGGCGCTCAGCTCAATCGTCAGGCGACGGGGGGTTAGTGGAATGATCCGACATGCGCGAGCGCTTCTGGCCTTTCTCTTCCTCATCCCGCTTGCTTGCGCTGCTCAAGCGCAAACAGGCGTCGCGTTTGATTACCAAGAGCTTGAGCGCGTCTGGAATCGGGCTCACTTGGAGTCCGACACGGCTGCACTCGATGCGCTTTGGGCCGACGACATTATCATCGTCGTCCCTGGCATGTCGCCACTTAGCAAGGCCGATTCATTGAAGGTGTGGAAATCCGTACCGGTGAAGTTCGACCGGTACGAGAGCGAGGGTGTCAGCGCGAAAGTCGAAGGAACAGTAGCTGTTGTCACCGGCCGGATCAGTCGCACGCGGACCTTTGGAGACCGCTCGGCGAAGGAACGGTGGTACTTCACCAAGGTGTATCGACTATCGAATTCAGGTTGGCGGGTAATAGTATTTCACGCTTCAGATGCCCCGAACTGAAGTGGCTTTTCAGATGTTGTCCTTCACAGGCGACTGAGAGAGGTTGGCGCAATGGGCTCAACGCCAGTCAATATCCCGCTCGAGTCATTGGTGGTGCGCGCAGCCCGCGAATCTGATTTGGACTCCTTTGAAGAGATGATTCGTGACTTTGCCAAAGGGCACCCAGCTGAAGCGCACCCGCGCTCGCCGGAAAGGTTGCGTGAAGCGTACTTTGGGCCGTCGCCGGTGGCCCGTCTGGTCGTGGCAACCCGAGGCGGTAAGGTCATCGGAATGGCGCAATGGACGAAGATTTACGAGATGTTTTGGGGAATCTACGGCGCAAGCGTCGAATGGCTATATGTGCGCCCTCAATTCAGAGGCAGCGGAATCGTGGCTGCGATCGTCGCGGAAGTTTGCGCTCAGGTGCGCCGTGCTGGAGGCGAGTTCCTTTACGGCGGAGGAGGTGACGACGTCGAACCTCTTTATGAGCGCGTTGCAATTGGCAGCCCAACCAATCAGTGTCATCTTTCTGCCGAAGCATTTCATGCATTTGCCGACCTGGCTGGGCTTACGCCAAGGTCAATTGTGCGACGCATGCCACCCATCGAACTGAATCGAGTGGTGGCGAGTGCGCGCAGCTCAGTCGCCTAACACCTCGCTGGAGCGCACGCGTGGACGATAGAGTGCCAAACTCAGACGTCAGCGCGTGCGGCGCTCAGCTCAACCGTTAGGATACCGCCACGTATGGTAGATACGATCACGCCGCGTGACGCTGCATTCCTCAAGCGCTGGACGGCGTCGCGCGCACAAGGTCAATGGCGGTACATCTTCATTTCTGGGGTCTTAGCGTGGGGCTTACCCATGTTTATTGTCATGACGTTTTTCGTGAGCCGTCCGTCCGTGCTCACGGTTGATGTGGTGTGCATGTCGGCTGCGCTATGGTCTTTTGGAGGCGTCGCATTCGGCTGGCTTGTCTGGCTTTTCTCGGAAAGGCGGTACAGGCGATTGACATCAGGGTCATCGGATCAGGTCGTCTAACACCTTGCTGGAGCGGACGCGTGATAGATAAAGTACCAAGTCCAAACCGCCGCGGCCGCGCCGCTCAGCCCAACCGTTAGCCGTCATGAAGGGCGTACTCATTCTGGCGCTTGCAGGACTCGGATTCGGATTGGTTCTTAAATTCTATGTTGGTGGCGAGCCGGTTGGCGTATCCATGCTCGTCGCGTTACTCGGCGCACCGATTGTCGGGACTCTCGCAACGATCGACGATGACCTGCCAGGTGGTTGGAGCAACCCGGACGGAAAGACTCGACCACCGTGGCTCCACTGGCAACCATGGCTCCTGTTGGCACTTGACGGCTGCATCGCCGGGTTCGGATTTGCCATTGACGCGGGAATCATGACGGTTGGTGCTGTTCCGTGGCTGCTCTTGGGCTCCGCGGGCGTAGCAGGAAGCTACCTATTGTTTCGCCGCCTCGAGCGAATCGAGCCGATATGACGGCTAACCAATCGCTCGTTGCGTATCTCGAACCGAGGACACGATGGGTCTCTTGACCTTCAGCATCAACGTCACCCTGGACGGCTGCGTCGACCACCAGGTGGGAATCGCCGACGACGAGACACACGCCTTCTTCACCCGCCTCATGGACACTAGCGGGGCGATGCTGTGGGGCCGCGTCACCTACGAGATGATGGAGAGCTACTGGCCAGCGGTCGCACGCGGCGAGGTGGAGGCACCGCCTGCGTTGCGCGAGTGGGCGGTCAAGTTGGAGACCAAGCCGAAGTACGTGGTGTCCTCGACGCGAAAGAATTTCCCGTGGACCAACAGCCACCACATCGGCGGTGACCTGCGCACGGGCGTACAGAAGCTCAAGGACGCGACCCCAGACGGCGTACTCCTTGGTAGCGGCAAGCTCGCGACCGAGCTGGACCGGCTGGATCTGATTGACGAGTACCAATTGCTCGTCCACCCCAGGATCGCCGGCCACGGCCCGACCCTGTACGAGAGCGGGCTGCCCAACACGCGACGGCTCGAGTTGATCTCGGCGAAGCCGCTCCGCAACGGCGTGGTCGCCATGCACTACCGGCGCGCGCGCCGCTGAAGTCAACCGTTAGATGCCAGCAGCTGAGTACTACCCGATTCGCGAGTTCGAAGGTCTTTCACTCGCGATCCTGCCGCGCCCACGGGCTGGGGACTGGCTCGAGGACGAGATAGGGCAGTGGCAGCGCGAAGGACTCGACGCGGTTGTGTCTCTGCTTGAGCCCGCCGAAGTAGCAGAGCTCGAGCTTGGCTCTGAACCGAACCTCTGCGCCAGTCGAGGTATCGAGTTCCTGTCTTTTCCCATTCCCGATCGCGGCGTCCCGCGCACAGTCGCGGCATTTGACACATTTCTAGCTCCTGTAGTGACGAGGCTGCGTGGCGGCGCGTCGGTCGGAGTGCATTGCCGCGCCGGAATAGGGCGGTCGGGGCTCACCGCTGCGTGCATCCTCATTCGGGCTGGAATACCCTATCCACTCGCGTTTCCGGCAATCTCGCGGGCGCGGCGAGTCAAGGTTCCCGACACGGAGCAGCAGGAGTCATGGGTTCAAGCGTTCGCAGCTGCTGGCATCTAACAAATCGCTGGAGCGCACGCGTGGGAGCCAGAGTGCCAAGCTCATACAACAGCATTCGCGGCGCTCAGCTCAGCCGTTAGACGACATGAACGGCCGCCGCATCACTACCGATCCTCACGCTCCGTCGAGCGATCCTAGTCTGCCTGCGTTCCTGTCCAGGCCCGGCGGTAGCCCTGTGTACTACGGGTTTGTGGTGGTACCCGAGACGTGTATAGAGGGCTGGTGCCTCGGATCGATCACGGAGTTCGAAGATCCAGCCGGGTGCATGGGCGGCGACGCATTCGTGATTGCTCCTGATGGCAGCAGGGCCGGGCTGGTGTGGGAAGTAGGAAGCGAGCCGCTTCAGGAGATCATGGCACCCGATTCTGAGCGCTGGGGCGTATACGCAATCTGGTTTCCCAGCCCGACTCGGACCATCCAAGACATGGTGAACAACTTTCGCTTCGTGCTTCCGCAGCTCAAGGAGGCATATGCGCGTGCCCAAAAGTAACTGTTGTCAAACACCGCGCTGGAGCGCACGCGTGGAGAATAAAGCGCCAAGCTCAAACCGTCGCAGCCGCGACGCTCAACTCAACCGCTTGGCGGCATAACGCACGCAGCATTCACCCCAAGAGCATGCAGCCTTACCAATACTCCATCTCACTTCGAGTCCGTCATCCATCAGCGGAGCCATCCGAAATTACGCGTGAACTCCAAATGGAGCCGAGGCGTAAATGGAAGGCTGGTGATGCAAGAACTACCCCGGCCGGCACGCTACTTGATGGGACACATGCAGAAACCTACTGGTACACCGTACTTAGTTCCCTCGTTGCGGCAGCCGACGAATCACTGGAGTCGGCGCTCGTGCGGTTTCTCGACGTGCTTCGAGTTCACGAACCGTTTCTACTTCGAATGCGCCGTGAGGGTGGTGGTGCCGAGTTCTACATCGGAGTGAATGGCCCAGGAAGTTTCGGGTTTCAATTCGATCCGGTGCTATTGGCCGATCTCGCTTCCCTGGGGATAACCTTATCCTTGGAAGTTCTATCTGCTCCTCAGAATTCGTGAAACACCCAATGCCTCCTGACACCTCGTTGGAGCGCACGCGTGAGGGATAAAATCTCAAACTCATATAGCAGCGCGCGCGGCGCTCAGCTCAACCTGTAGAAGCCGATGGACGACAACACGCTTATCGTCGTGGGGATCATTGTCGCGGTAATTTTCGTCGTGCTACGGCTGCTTGATTACGCCCGCCGCCCTAAAGAGCTGTCGTTTCGTTGCAGCCGCTGCTCCACGATTGCTACTCACACCCCTCGCACAATTAAGGCATCAAACCGCGGTAAGACAAGGTTTTTCTGCGGTTCGTGCCACGCAGAGTGGCTGCGGAGTCATCCGGAGCAGGCCGGCCGCGAACCACGAGGGCGTTCAGGATGTCTTAGCATGGTGTTGCTCGCTCTCCTGATTCCGGCGGTCGCAGTGATGGCATTCCTTTCGAAGTAGCAGTCATGTGCCGCCTAACACCTCGCTGGAGCGCACGCGTGGAAGTTAAAGTGTCAATTTCAAACAGCAGCGCGCGCGGCGCTCAGCTCAACCGTTAGGCGTCAGCTATGGCCCGCAATCGATACGCGCCGCCAGAATCAAAAGTCGACTCAGGATCCGCGACTTCGATGGGCGCGGATAGTGGGGCGGGGCCGAATCGCCGGTCTCCAGGCGAGTACGTAATCCTCGCAAGCCTCGTCGGATCTCTCGCATTCTGGATGAGCGTCGTCTTCCGTGGACCACCAGAGTTTCAGCTTAGTCAGTTCGGTAACGCCGCCCTGCTACTTGGCTTCGTTGGTCTTGGTCTTGGAGCGCTTGCGCTTTGGCTGCTGCTACTCAGGCGATATGCGGGTGCAGTCATTTGCATGGTCTTCTATGGCATCCAACTGATTGCAGTAGCGCTCCCTTCAGGTGAAAAGATCGGCTTCAACTCGTTACCGACCATTTACTTTCGAGTCTATGGATCAAGTGACTCGTCCATCAGTGTCAATGTTGTGTCCCTCATACTCTTTGCTTTCTCCATTGCCCTTTGGACCGCCTACCGGCAACGGCGCGCACCAGAAGTGGAGGTGTCGCCTAACGCTTCGCTGGAGCGCACGGGTGGCGAGTAAAGTGCCAAGTTCATACGGGAGCGCGCGCCGCGCTCCGTTCAACCGTTAGTCCGATGAGTGACGAACCATCTCCGACAGAACTTGAGCGTCGCAAACGCTGGTTTGAGCGCTACACACGCGCCCTTGCGGAGGCGTCGGTTTTGGCGCCACCCCTTGAGGGCCATTCGTATCGATGCCCCTGCTGTCGCTATCGCACTCTGCTCGAGCGCGGTGGCTTCGAGATCTGTGAAGTCTGCTCTTGGGAGGACGACGGCCAGGATGACGCGGATGCCGAAGTGGTAAGGGGAGGTCCAAACGGAAAACTTAGCTTGTCTCAAGCGCGGGAGAATTTCAGACTATTTGGTGCGTGCGATCACGGGTCCCTTCAACACGTGCGCAAGCCGCTAGCGGAGGAAGAATGATGGACCGGAGCGCAATCTTCACCCGCTCGAGCTCTGGACTTCGACCACATTCATTGAACAGCCGCAAAGGAGACGATCCATCCTAACCGTCATCTTGTGTGCATTCGTTGCCTGCTTTGCTCTGGAGCGCGCTGTACCTGGCTGGCCGCTGCCAAAGGTGCGCACGTGGCCCCTTCGCGTGCTCCTCGTCAACGGCGTTCAACTCGGCGTTGTGCTTCTCGCCGGCCTGACGTGGGAACGCTGGTTGTCGAGCGCCTCGATTTTTCATCTCGCTGCGCACGTGCCGCCGACTGTCGGTGGGTTGATCGCCTACTTCATCGCAACCTTTGTCTTCTACTGGTGGCATCGATGGCGCCATGAGCACCGCTTGCTTTGGCTCGGGTTTCATCAGATCCATCACAGTCCGCAGCGACTGGAGGTCATCACTTCCTTCTACAAACACCCGGGCGAGATGATCCTCAACTCGATAATCGGCAGCCTTCTCGTGTACACGCTCCTGGGGCTCACACTCGAGTCGGGCGCGATATACACCCTGTGTACGGCGCTCGGAGAGTTCTTCTATCACACCAACATCAAGACACCACGCTGGGTCGGATTCTTCTTCCAGCGTCCCGAAATGCATCGGATCCACCATCAGCACGACCGTCACAAGAACAATTACGGGGATATCACCTGGTGGGACATGCTGTTCGGCACGTACGAGAATCCAAAGGAATGGATTCACACCTGTGGATTCGATCCGCCGAAGGAGGAGAGGCTATTGGCAATGCTGGCTTACAAGGATGTGCATGATGAGGCCCACACTTCGCTGGAGCGTAGGCGTGCGGGATGAGATGAAGACGACCGACTCAACAGTGAAGATTCGTGCCCCGTCCAAGAAGGTGTGGCTCGCGTTGACCAGTCCAGGCCTTGTCAAACAATGGCAGTACGGCTCTGATCTCCTGACTACATGGGAAGTGGGCACTCCTGTCATTTTCCGAAACGAATGGAATGGGCAAGTCTTTGAGCAAAAGGGCGCCGTTCTCGAGTTCTCTCCGCCGTCACGCCTGAAGTATTCCTTGTTCTTCCCTCGGCCAGGCGTGGAAGACCTTCCAGAGAATTACTTTTTCATGACTTATGAGTTGGCCGAAAGTGACGGAACCACGACTTTGCTTGTGCGCCAGGAAGATCCACGGCCCTCCGCGCCTGATGAAGCATCTGGTGGAGATGGCGGTCCTGACGTACTTTCGATCTTGAAAGAACTTGTAGAAGCTAAAATGCCGTGAATCCAAATTCGCCGAACATCTCACCGGAGCGTGCGCGTGGAAGATGAAGCGTCAAGCCCAATCCGCCTCAGCCGCGGCGCTCGGCGCAACCGTTAGGCTGCTGCGTGGCACTTCGGCGCAATGTGATCTTCCGGTCGGTTGGCTACACGCTGGGAGGAATCGCGCTTCTAGGGTTCGCCTTGCGATTGATTTTAAAGGTTGCCTCCGGTCAATCGCTTGACACTTATCGTTCTGGAAAGCTTGTGGAGTGGAGCTACGGTGCGGCGCTTGCCGCATTGGCTGTCCTGTTCGTTGCCATGATTGCGGCTTGGGCGATTCGCTGCATGTCGTGGCTGAGGACTCGGCGTGAACTTCGTAGGCTTGCTCAAGCACATCACAAGCCCGGCCCTCTATGACTGCGACATCGCCATTCTCTGCTTCACTGACAAGTGGCCTCGTGGCCGCGGGTGTTTCGTTTGAGGATGATGGAGGCCAACTGAGGATCCCGGCTCGGCACCCGGAAGTCGGGGATCTTCTGATCACCTTCGACGATGACGAGATCACGGTGTTCGTCGGCAATTTCACGCATCGCCATTTCACGCCGCACGAGGGCTCTGCTGCTCATGCGGCGAGCACGACCGAAGACTGTGTAAAAGACGCCCTTGAGTATGTGTGCGGTATCGTGAACGACCGATGGATACTCTGGTCGTATCCTGGCGGTGCCGGTGGCAGCTACCGGGTTGGCGCAGACAACGATCCCAAGGAAGACGTGCCGCTGTCAGATGAGGATGTCGTTCGTTACGTGTGGTCCGGTCCCTAAGAGGCTGGACCAAACAGTTCGCAGGAGCGCACGCGTGTGCAGTAAGGAGTGATGGTGGCCAGATCGAAACTTGTCCTGTTTCTTGTTCTTGGCGGAGTGTCTTGTGCGTGGGCTGGGGCCTGGGGAATCGGTTCGTTTGAGAATGACGACGCACTGGACTGGGTGTCGGAACTGGAACGAGCTTCAGACGCGCACCTGCTCGCACTCGCCTTGAAACGCGTTGATCCGAACGCGAAATACATTGAGGCACCAGATTGCGCGGTCGCACTAGCGGCAGCGGAAGTTGTCGCAGGTGCCTCAGGCCATCCTTCGACTTCGTTACCCGCGGAAGTGAAAACTTGGCTCTCGCGCGTCCGGCCGAATGTGAGTGGCGACCTGCTGAAACTTGCCCGCACAGCGGTCGAGACTTGCCGCAATGGCAAGAATTCGGAGTTGCGAGACCTCTGGCTGGAAGGTGATGGAAAGGCATGGCTGGATGACACCGCCAAACTGTTAGGACGTCTGCAATGATTCGATTCTTTTCACTTCAACCACAGGAATAGATCATGGACCGAAGAACTTCCCTCTCGATGCTTGCCGCTGGCCTCGCCGCGGCAGGGGCCAGCTCGCCCGCGGCCGCTCAGGCGACTGGTGGAATCAAGTTCATGGTCCTCTATGGACATCCCCCGAAACCCGCGGAGTTCGAGAAGTACTATCTCGGCGTCCACATGCCGTTGGTAAACGCGATGAAGGGGGCCCGCAGAATGGAGGCGGCCAAGTGTTTGCCGCAGGCCGATGGATCACCGCCCGCGTTTTATAGAACTTTTGAGGCGTGGTTCGACAGCCCCGAGCACATGGCGTCCGTATTCGGCACTCCCGAGGGAACCAAGGTTCGGGATGACGTTCCTAACTTCACGGAAGGCACGACAGTGACGCGAGTGGTCAGCAAGTTGGACTGAGGGTGAACGTGCGGCACTTCGACTCAACGGCGCCCGCCGGCGCCGCCCTTGCTCCGCTGCTGCTCAGAGTGACACTCGGCTCTTTGTTCATCGCGCACCTGTATTGGAAAGTCGCCGTCTATCCAGGCGGACTCGAGCACTGGTGGTCCAATTTCGCGACCAATGGATACCCCTGGTTTGTGCCCTGGTACGTGGTGTCGGCTGAACTCGCCGGCGCGTTGCTGCTCATCCCCGGAATCGCCGTGCGTTGGGTGTGCCTGTATGCAACGCCGATGATGATTGGCGCCGCCTATTTCTGGGCGATTCGCAACGGGTTTTGGTTCGTTGCGGCGGGAGCCGAGCTGCCGGTTGTTTGGGGGGTCCTGCTGGTATTGCAGTTCTTGCTTGGCAGTGGGCCGTATGCGTTGACTGAGCTCAGTCGCGGCGCTCACCCCAACCGTTAGGCGACATCGGAACCCAGAACTTGCAACTGGCACCTCTCATCTGCGTGCACGATGTCCCGGCCAGCAGCAGCTGGTACCAGCAGCTGCTGGGTTGCACCAGCGGACATGGGGGTGATGAATATGAGCGGCTCGTCGACGGCGGGCAGCTCGTCCTGCAGTTGCATCGTTGGGATGTGGAGCACGAACACGGCCCGCTTGGAGATCCGACTCTTCGCCCGTACGGCAACGGCGTTGTGTTTTGGTTCGAGCTGGACGACTTCGACTCTGCTGTGCGTCGCGCGGTGGACTTGAAAGTGGAGACCTTGAAGGAGCCCCACTTGAGCGAAAATGGAAACTGGGAATACTGGCTCCGCGACCCAGACGGATATACCGTCGTACTGACTAGCCCACTTCCGTAGCGTGACTGCGTTTCGTCTCCATCACGTCCTGGTCTACACATCCGTGGGCGGGCCGGAAGCAGAAGCTCTCCTGGATGCAGGCCTCGTCGAAGGCTCGCCAAATACCCACCCCGGTCAGGGCTCGGCAAACCGACGGTTCTTCTTCGAGAGCGGGTACCTGGAACTGCTATGGGTCCACGATGAGCGCGAGGCACAGTCAGCGCTCGCGGCGCCTACCAAGCTCTGGGATCGGTGGGCCGAGCGCGGCAGGGCTGCCAATTCGTTTGGCATGTGTTTCTCTTCTTCAGAGGGCGTAGACCCTGTCCTGCCATTTCCCACCTGGGCATATCGGCCTGACTACTTACCGGGCGGGCGACAGCTGCTTTTCGTTGAAAACCTGCCGCTATCCGAGCCCGAGGTCTTCATACTGAGCTGGCCCCAAGGCCAGTCGCCGCCCAAGCCGGAGCCTACGAGACATCCGCTTGGCCTTCGCGAAATGCGTTCTGTCTCGATTGGCTTGAGTGATCCTTCTTCTGTCTCGAGCTCGCTGCGCGCAGTCAGGGATGCCGGGCTGGTCAAGATTCACCACAGCGCCATGCCAGAGCTTGTCATCGAGTTCACCGCGCAGAAGGAGGTCCGACAAAGAATTCCTGCGCTTGGTCTCTCGTTGATCGGAAGCCCTCAGACCTGAGCGTAACGTTACGCCGGCGGGTCCTTGGCGCGGGTTCGCGACACCGCCATCATGATTCCAACGCCAGCAACCACCAGGCAGGCGATCAGCACGTACGTCAACGCTAGCCCCGCCGCGATCAGGCCCCATGCGAGGCCAGCCAGCAGCACGGCCAATCCGAGAAGGTATAGGCCAAATGACATGGAAGGCTCCGTTCGATGGATAGGGGACCATCGTTTACTTCAAAAAGTATACGGACCCGCCTCGAGGCTCCTTATCGTGGAACCCCCAGATTGCTCGTAGGCTCGTTCCTACTTGCCCTTGGACGGGTAGGGGTCTCCTAACACGATGGTGCCGGTCTCGATCAGTGACTTCAGGTTCGACACGACCTTCGGCCACCCGCCAGACACCGCCGCGAGGAACTTCGAGGGATCGCGCTCGATGGTGTGGGTGATGGAAAGCTTCATGGCCGTTCCGCTCGGCTCCAGCTCGATGGTGCACAGCGATTCGCCTTCCGCCATGAGCTCGGGCTTGCTGCGGTTGTGCCAACGGATGACCAGGCGACGCGGTGGATCGGACTCGACGATTTCGCCGTCATCGAGGGTCTGCCCGTCGGGGGCGACCATGGTCCAGGAAGAGCCCGCGGTCCATCCGCTCACGCAGTGCACGCCGAACCAGTAATGCTTCATGAACTCCGAGTCAGAGGTGAGCGCCGACCACAGTCTCTCCTGGGTGGTGCGGATGTAGGTCACGTAGACAAAAGTTGATCTAGCCATTGGCTCTCTCCAGTCGACGTTTGAGGTCGCCCAGCGCCTTGAGGCGCGGCTTTTCGAACTTGGCGATCCAGCGTTCGTAGACTTCCTGCAGCGGCACCGGGTTGAGAAAGTGCAGCTTCTCGCGACCGCGCCACAGGGTGGCGACCAGGTTCGCTTCCTCCAGCACTCCCAGGTGCTGCGTGACGCCCTGGCGCGTCATGTCCAGGTGCACGCACAGGTCGTTGAGGGTGCGGCCGTCATTCGCATGCAGCAGATCGAGCAGCTTGCGACGGCTGGGATCGGCCAGGGCCTTGAACAACAGGTCGGTGTCTGGGCGTTCTGCCATGTTGATATGCAAGTAATGACTTGCCTGAATAATAGGCAAGCAGAAGCTTGCATGTCAACCCGGCAACCGCCCTGATTTGAAAGAGAGGGGGCTCTGTCGCCATACTCCCGGCCACTCCTATAAGAAGAGTGGGCCATGACACCTGAATCCGTCCGTACCGCGGCCGACGCCCGCAAGATCGTCGAGGAGCGCAAGCTCGAACACGTCAAGGTCGGTGTCTTCGACAATGACGGCGTGATGCGCGGCAAGTACATGGGCCGGGACAAGTTTTTCTCCGCGCTGGAGAAGGGCTTTGGCTTCTGCGACGTGGTGCTGGGCTGGGACTCCAACGACCAGCTGTATGACAACGTGAAGTACACCGGCTGGCACACGGCGTATCCGGATGCTCCAGTGCGGGTGTTGCCGGATACCTGCCGCGCGGTGCCGTTCGAAGGCGACATGGTGCTGTTTCTGGCGGAGTTCGCCGAAGGCGCCGAAGCGGTGTGTCCGCGCGCCACGCTGCGTCGCGTGCTCAAGAAAGCGGACGACATGGGCTACTCGGCCATCGCTGCCACTGAATTCGAATTCTTCATGTTCAAGGAGACGCCGGAGTCGGTGCGGGAGAAGGGATTCCGCCACCTCACGACCATGACGCCGGGCTTCTTTGGTTACTCGGTGCTGCGCTCCTCGGTACACGCGGAGTTCTATCACCAGCTGCTCAAGCTGTGCGCCGACATGCGCATTCCCATCGAGGGCCTGCACACCGAGACGGGCCCGGGCGTGCTCGAAGCGGCCATTCAATATTGCGAGGCGCTGGAGGCCGCCGACCGCGGTGCACTGTTCAAGACCTTCACCAAGGTGCTGGCGCAGCGCAACGGCATGATGGCGACGTTCATGGCCAAGTGGTCCAAGGACTGGCCGGGGCAGAGCGGCCACGTCCACACCTCGCTCAAGCGCAAGTCGGACGGCAAGGCGGCGTTCCACGATGCGGGCAAGCCGCACAACATGTCCGACGAGATGCGCTGGTACGTGGGCGGGCAGCAGAAGCTGATGCCGGAGTTGTTAGCCATGGTGGCGAGCACAGTGAACAGCTACTCGCGGCTGATCCCGGGCTTCTGGGCGCCGACCAGCGCCACCTGGGGCGTGGAGAATCGCACCACGGCATTGCGCGTGATCCCGGGCGGCCCCTACAGCCAGCGGGTCGAGTACCGCATCGCCGCGGCCGACATCAATCCTTATCTCGCCATCGCGGTGGCGCTGGGCTCGGGCTTGTGGGGCATCGAGAACAAGATCGAGCCGGACCCGGCGGTGGAAGGCAACGCCTACGAGAAGAAATTCCCGGCGTCGCGCAAATTGCCGCGCACGCTCACCGAGGCGTCCGAGTGGCTGGAGAAATCCAAGGCGGGTCGTGCGCTGTTCGGCGACGCTTTCGTCGAGCACTATGCAGCCAGCCGCGAATGGGAAGATCGTGAATTCCGCCGTGCCATCACCGATTGGGAGATGGCGCGCTACTTCGAGATCATTTGATTGACCACAATTACCCAGACTCCTTCCGTCCAGAAGACCGTGAGCCCGGTGGACGGGCGCGTGTACGTCGAGCGCATGCTGGCCACGACGGACGTACTCAACGAACTGCTGCGTACCGCGCGTCACGCGCAGCTCGCGTGGCGCGACGTGCCCCTGGAAGAACGCGCCAAGGTGCTGTCGCGCTTCTGCGATGAGTTCGAAAAGCGCGGCGCGAAGATCGCCGAGGAGCTCACCTGGCAGATGGGGCGGCCGGCACGCTTCGCACCCAGCGAAGTGCGGGGCGCGCTGGAACGCGCGCGCCACATGATCGCCATCGCGCCGCAGGCGCTGGCGGATCTCGACGCGGGCGCCAAGGAGAATTTCACGCGCTTCGTACGGCGCGAACCGCTCGGCGTGGTGCTCACCATCGCCGCCTGGAACTATCCGTATCTCATCGCCGTGAACAGCGTGGTCCCGGCGCTGATGGCGGGCAATGCCGTGATCCTCAAGCACTCGGCCCAGACGCCGTTGTGCGCCGAACGCTTCGCGGAGTGTTTCGAGGCGGCGGGCTTGCCGCCGAGCGTGTTCCAGATCGTGCACGCCTCACACGAGGACACGGATCGCATGATCCGCGACCCGCGCATCAACTTCGTGGCGTTCACCGGATCGGTGGCCGGTGGGCACGCGGTGCAGCGCGCGGCTTCGTCGCGTTTCATCGGTGTCGGGCTCGAGCTCGGCGGCTGCGACCCGGTGTACGTGCGCCACGACGCCAACCTCGGGCATGCCATCGAGAACATCGTCGACGGCGCGTATTTCAATTCGGGGCAGTCCTGCTGCGGGCTGCAGCGCATCTACGTGCACCACGGCATCTACCAGAAGTTTGTCGACGGCTTCATCGACCTGACGCGTCGCTACGTGCTCGACGATCCGCGCGATGCAGGCACGACGCTGGGGCCGGTGGTGCGCACCGCCGCGGCGGATGCCATCCGCATGCAGGTCGACGCGTCGGTAAAGGCGGGCGCGAAGCCCGTGATCGCCGAGTCGGCGTTCGCGAAGAGCGAGCGCGGCACGCCGTACCTCGCCCCGCAGGTGCTGCTGAACGTGGATCACCGCATGCCGGTGATGCGCGAGGAGATCTTCGGGCCGGTCGCCGGCATCATGAAAGTCACCTCCGATGACGAAGCCGTGGACCTGATGAACGACAGCGATTTCGGACTCACGGCCGCGATCTGGACCGAAGACGAGGACGTGGCGCAGGCGCTGGGCGACCGCGTCCAGACCGGCACCTGGTTCATGAACCGCTGCGACTACCTGGATCCGGCGCTCGCCTGGGTGGGCACCAAGGACTCGGGCCGCGGCTGCACGCTGTCCGTGGTCGGCTACGAACACCTCACGCGCCCGAAGTCATTTCACCTCCGGACGAAGACCTCATGACCATCGCCATGAAGGGAAATTGGAATTACCCCACGCGGGTTTGGTCCGGGCCGGGCCGCATCGCAGAGCTGCCGAAGGCCTGCGAAGAACTCGGCATCGTGCGCCCGCTGATTGTCACGGACTCGGGGCTGCGCGATTCGCCCATGATCCGCCAGGCGCTGAGCCTGGTGCCCACGGCCAAACTATTCGCCGACGTGCGCGGCAACCCGGTGGCATCGAATGTCGAGGCCGGCCTCAAGGCCTACCACGCCGGTGCGCATGACGGCGTGATCGCCTTCGGCGGCGGCTCGGGACTGGACGCCGGCAAGGTCATCGCCTTCATGTCGGGACAGTCGCGCCCGTTGTGGGACTTCGAGGATATCGGCGACTGGTGGACACGCGCGGATCCCAAAGGCATCGCGCCCGTCGTCGCGGTACCGACCACGGCCGGTACCGGCAGCGAAGTTGGACGCGCCGGCGTCATCCTCAACGAGGAGACGCACCAGAAGAAGATCATCTTCCATCCGAAGATGATGCCCGGCATCGTGATCGCGGATCCCGAGCTCACGGTCGGACTTCCGGCGAAGATCACCGCAGCCACGGGCTTCGATGCCTTCGTGCATTGCTTCGAAGCGTTCTGCGCGCCGGGTTTTCACCCGCTGGCTGACGGCGTCGCGCTCGAGGGCATGCGACTCATCAAGACCTACCTGCCGCGCGCCTGCAAGAACGGCGGCGACCTCGAGGCGCGTTCGCGCATGCTGGCGGCCGCCAGCATGGGGGCGACTGCGTTTCAGAAGGGCCTTGGCGCCGTGCACGCCATCGCGCATCCCGTGGGCTCGTTCTTCGACACTCACCATGGCCTCACCAACGCCGTGATCACGCCCTACGTGATCGTGCACAACCGCGACGCCATCGCCGAGCGCATGAAAGTCGTGGCGCGCGTGCTGGAGCTGCAAAAGCCCGGTATCGACGGCGTGCTCGACTGGGTGCTGTCTTTCCGCAAGGAACTCAACATTCCGCACTCGCTGGCCGAGATCGGCGTGACGCTGCGGAACCCTGAGGAAATCGGCCGCGAGGCGGCGATCGATCCCTCCGCCGGCGGCAACCCGATTCCGGTGGACGCGCCCACGCTCGAGCGCATTTTCCGCTCGGCGGTGAAGGGCGACCTGTCGCTCAAGAGCTGATGACTCGCATCCTCGTCATCGACGGCAACCTCGCCGCCACGCGCGCCAATCACGTGTCCATGGGTGGCACGGATTCGGGCGAGGGTTATGCCGCGACGCTCAAGCGCCTCGTGCCGGACCTCGAGTGCGACATCGTCCGCCCCGCGGACGAGGAGCCCAAACTACCATCCGGCGTCGCCCTGGCGGACTACGACGGCGCGACGATCACCGGTTCGGCGCTCAATATCTACTCACGCGAACTGGCAGTGGAACGCCAGATCGATCTCGCAAAGGCGGTGTTCGCGGCCGGCGTGCCTTGCTTCGGCAGTTGCTGGGGCCTGCAGGTGGGCGTCACCGCTGCAGGGGGCGAAGTGGTGCGCAACCCGCGCGGGCGCGAGTTCGGCTTCGGGCGTCGCATCCAGCTCACGGCCGAGGGCCGGGAGCACCCGATGTTCCAGGGCAAGCCCGAGGTGTTCGAGGCCGTCACGGTGCACACCGACACGGTCGCGAGACTGCCGGCTGGCTCGACGCCCTTGGCACACAACGACATGGGCCTGCAGGCCGCGGAGATCCGCCTGCCGGGCGGCGCCATCTTCTGGGGCGTGCAATACCACCCCGAGTACAGCGTCGGCGAGGCCGCGGCCATGGCGCGACGCTATGCGGAGGTGCTGATTCGCGATGGCCTCTTCAAGAACCAGGCCGATCTCGACGCCCACACCGCCGACCTGATGACGCTCCACGCCAATCCCGGCGATGCCCGGCTGGCCTGGCGTTTCGGGGTGGGCGAGGGCATCACGGATCTGGGCATCAAGCTGGCCGAAATCCGCAACTGGCTCGACCGCCAGGTGTTGCGCTGAGGGGATCTAGCTACCGATTCATCGCGCTGTAACATCGGCGACCCATCCTGCAAGCCCATGCGAATACTCCTGGTGACCGATGCATGGGAACCGCAGGTCAATGGCGTGGTGCGCACGCTCAAGACCACGGCACGCGAACTGACCTCGATGGGTCACGAGGTTCGCTTCCTCACTCCGCTCGAATTCCGCACCTTGCCCTGTCCGACGTACCCGGAGATTCGTCTGTCGCTGTTTCCGCAGGGGCAGGTGAATCGCACCATCCTCGAGTTCGATCCGGATGTGCTGCATATCGCGACCGAGGGGCCGCTCGGGATGGCCGCGCGCCGCTTCGCACTGCGAAACAATTTTCCGTTCACCACCGCCTACCACACGCGCTTTCCCGAATACGTGTACGCGCGCTTCCGGCTGCCGATCGCCTGGAGCTACGCCTGGCTGCGGCGATTCCACGGCGCCTCGAAGGCGGTGATGGCACCGACCCAGGTGGTGGTCGACGATCTGAAGGCGGCCGGGTTCGACAATGTCCGGCTCTGGTCGCGCGGCGTGGATGGCGACATCTTCCGGCCGCAGCCGAGCAAGCGACTAGACACCGAGCCTCCCATCTTCCTGTACGTCGGCCGCGTCGCGGTCGAAAAGAATGTCGAGGCGTTCCTCGAGCTCGACCTGCCGGGTTCCAAGTGGGTGGTCGGTACGGGTCCCGCTCTCGAACGCATCCGCGAACGATTTCCCAAGGTGAACTATCTGGGCGTGCTCGAACGCGAGGAGCTGGCCAGGGTTTACGCGGCCGCGGATGTGTTCGTCTTTCCCAGCAAGACCGACACCTTTGGCCTGGTCCTGTTAGAGGCCATGGCCTGCGGGCTGCCAGTGGCGGCGTATCCGGTCACCGGTCCCCGGGACGTCATCGGTGACTCCAACGCAGGGGTGCTGCACGAGGACCTGCGCACCGCCTGCCTCGAGGCGCTCAAGCTCAGCCGCGATGATGCGCTGGCGCGTGCCCGGCTCTTCACCTGGCGTGCAGCGACGGAACAATTCTTCGGCCACCTGCACCCGCGTCAGCGCACCTCGCCGGCCCCGGCCTTCGCCTAAACCTCAAGTCAAACAAACGGTTGCGGGCCGCGCGCCCGGCAAATGCCGGTTCGCCCGCGGCACTAGATCCTCAGTGCGCAGCCGGATCGGCTTGCGGGATTGCTGCAGCCTCGGCCTATACTCGGCGCGGGAAGGGAAGGCAGATCCACCGCTGTCTCCTTAGCAATAGAAGAAAAAACATCGGGGCCCGTTAGAAGCGGGCTCTTGGGGAGTTGCGCATGAACAATGATTCATCGTCCGGGTCTTCGGGCGGCGTCAGCTACAAGCAGGTCGGGGCCGACTATTTCGCCAATCGCGGACTGAAACGCTACGCCAAGGTGTGGTCACTGTGGGCGTTGGGCGTCGGTGCCGTGATCTCGGGCCACTATTCGGGCTGGAACTTCGGCTTGGCCAATGGCTTCGGGTCGATGCTGGTCGCGCTGTTCATCATCGCCGCCATGTATTGGGGCCTGATCTTCAGCCTCGCCGAGATGTCGCCCGCGCTGCCGCACACCGGTGCAGCGTATTCATTCGCGCGCAGCGCGATGGGACCCTGGGGCGGCATGTTCACCGGCCTCGCGGAGAGCATCGAGTACGTGCTGACCCCGGCGGTGATCGTGTTCTTCATAGGCTCGTACATGTCGGCAATCTTCGAAACGCCAGAGGCCTATCAACCTCTGTGGTGGGCCGGTTCGTACATCGTGTTCCTGCTGCTGAACCTCTACGGCGTGGAACTCTCGTTCCGGGTCTCGGTAGCGGTGACACTTGGCGCGCTCGCCATCCTGGCGATCTACTGGGTCAGCGCCATCGGCTCGATCGACTTTGAACGCTGGGCGCTCAACATCGGCGTGGGTGACGACGGCAAGGCCGTGGAACTCGCGGAAGGCGGCGGTTCATGGTTCCCGTTCGGCTGGAAGGGCGTGCTGGCAACGCTGCCATTCGCAGTGTGGCTGTTTCTCGCCATCGAGCAGTTGCCGCTGGCGGCAGAAGAGTCCGCGGATCCGAAGAAGGACATGCCCAAGGGACTCATTCTCGGCATGCTGACGCTGATGGTCTCGGCGCTGCTCATCACGTTCTTGAACTCGAGCGTGGGCGCGGCTGACAAGATGCACGGCTCGTTCTCGCTGGCCACCAGCGGTGAACCACTGCTCGACGGGTTCCGCGTGCTGTACGGCAATGCGGCCGCCAAGGTGCTGGCGTTCCTCGCCGTGATCGGTCTCATCGCCAGCTTCCACACCATCATCTACGCGTACGGGCGGCAGATCTATTCACTGGCGCGCGCCGGCTACTACCTGCCATTCATGTCGTTGACGAATGCCAAGAAGGTGCCGCACATGGCGTTGTACGCCGGCACCGTTCTCGGCTTCCTCACGATGCTCGTCGTCTGGTACGTGGCTCCGCCGGACAAGCGCGGCGCCGTGATTGGCGGCACGCTGCTCAACATGGCGGTGTTTGGCGCGATGATCTCGTACGCCATGCAGGGCGTGTCGTTCATCCTGCTGCGCAAGAACATGCCCAACATCGTGCGGCCGTATCGCAGCCCGGTGGGTGTGGCGGGTGCGCTGGTCACCGTCATCGTCGCGCTCGTGACGCTGTGGTACCAGTGGCAGGATCCGGTGTACAAGGTCGGCGTCTACGCCGTGGCGGCGTTTTACGCGCTCGGCATCCTGTACTTCGCGCTCTACGGACGGAACCAGCTCATCCTCTCACCCGAGGAAGAGTTCGCGCTGAGCAAGGGAGAGAAGGGTCACGCCTGAGGGGGCGGCGTTCGCGCCGTGTCAGGAGAACCGGGGCGCGCTGCGTGAGTGGCGCGCCCCGATTTCTTTTGTGGGTCACCGGGCTGCGGCAATCACCACGGGCGTGTTGTCGCGCTTCGGGCCCAGCCGCCCGACGATGGGCAGCTTGATCGACAAACTCTTCGGATCCACGCCGAAGTTCAACCCGAGCAGGTTGACCTCGAGCCCTTCCTCGACGCCGGCGGCAACGCCCACGACACCGAACAGACTCGCCTGTCCGCCGGTGCCGCTCGGAGTCTTGTTCACCGATTTCCAGCCCAGGTAGTCCTTGCCGATGGCGGTGGGCGGCAGGTCGACGCGCAGCTCGGGCGCACGTCGCAACAGGAACGCGGTGAAGGTGTTCGAGTTGGGCCCCGGCCAGACATGGTAGCGGTCAGGGTAGGGATACTGCTTCACGGCCGCTTCGATGCGCTCGATGACGGCCTCGACGCCGGGACCGCGAATGTCACCTAACAACTCGGGCCGGTTGCCGTACCAGCGGCCATCCGCCGGTCGATGGGTGGCCATCACCACGGTGCCCGTCCGCCGCAGACGCCAGCCATTGACCTCGTGCACGGTGAATTGCGTGGCGTTGGCCGGTTTTACGGCGACCCAGGTATGCACGCCGAACCAGCCGCGCCAGCCGGTGGCGCGCGCCGAATAGACCTGCACCACGGCTTCGGGTGTGGTCGCGGGATCCGGAGCGAGGCCGATCGATTCGCGCGACGCCGTGCGCCAGTCCGCGGCGCCCAATTGGCCGCTGAAACCGAGATAAAGGAAGGAAATGGGCAGATAGGCGAGCACCAGGGCGAGTGTGACGCGGCGCTTCTTTTTGGCGGTCATATGACAACGACCCAAACAGCCTCAGGGAGTTCCTGAGGTGCTGCGCTGAAGTGCCTGCGAAGCAGTGCACAGCTTTGAGGCGCGAACATTGCAGCTGGCGCGTAGCGGAATTAGCTTGGTTTCATGGTGAAAGGCAGCCACATCCTTGCCTCACTACTGGCCTTGGCCTTCCTGACCACGGCACCCCGCGCTCACGCCGAAGAATCCCTCACCGACGCCATCGCTCGCGAAGTTCCCGCCCTGAAGGACGGTACGCGCCTGCCGCTCGCCGACATCGAGCGCGCCATCCTCGCGGCCTGCGAGCGCAACAAGTTTCGCGCCACCGTGGTCGCCCCCGGCGTCATCGAAGCCCGCCGCCGCTGGAGCAAGTCCATCGTGGTGACGATTCCCTATTCGGCCCAGGAGTTCTCGATCCTCTCCAGCCGCGACGTCATCGAGCTGGCGGAGAATATCCAGGCCGACCTGGCCCGCGAGCTGGTGCGCTACAAGAGCCTGCAGAAGCCGGTGCGCCGCACCGCGCGATTGAACCCGCGGACCGCCGCCTGATAGAGGGGGCTCAGACCCTCTTTCGCTTCCATTCCTCGCGAGTCTGTCCCCACGCCTGCATCGGGGTCTTGTCGAAGGGGAAGGGCATGGTCACCTGGCGCTGGTAATACGACCCTAACTTCCTGGCGACACCCTGCGAGCCGAGATTGTTCTCGTCGATGCAGTGGATAACCTTGTCCCAGCCCAGTACGTCGAACGCATAGTCCATGGTGGCCGCCGCGCCTTCGCTGGCGTAACCCTTGTTCCAGTGTTCGCGCGCGATGCCCCAGCCGACTTCCGGCGCGGGCCAGCCCTCCGGATACCAGGGTCCGAGTCGGCCCACCCATTTTCCCGTCGCCTTCTCGATGACCGAGAACATGGCAATGCCCGTCATGTGCCAGCAGCCGCACATGCCCATGAAGGTGCGCCACGCGGTGGCGCGCACCTGCGTGCCACCGATGTAGCGGGTGGCCTCTTCGTCCGCGAGGAACAGCGCCCACGCGTCGAAGTCCTCCATGCGCGGCGGACGCAGCAGCAGGCGCGGAGTTTCGATCCTGAGCGAGGCCAGGTCAGTCATTCTTGATCAATGGGGCGATGGCATCGATGAGGGTGTCGGGCGAGCCGGGTCGGCCGTCCAGCCACTCGGACTCGAATTCGGAAATTTCCACGCCGACGATCTTGCGTTTTGCGAGTTCCACCGCGCAAGCATGCAGGTCCGCGAAGCTCAGCCCGCCCGGCACCTGGTACTCGATCGGTACGAGCCCGGGTTCCAGTACATCGCAATCCAGGTGCACGTACACGTCCCGCGCGCCGACGGCTGCACCCACCCGTTCCGCGAGTCGTGGGCCTGGCGCGATGACCTTGAGCACGCCGCTCTGGATGAGCTGCCGCTCGTGCGGATCGAGGTCGCGCGCGCCGACCAGGATGACATTCGACAACGACAGGCCCGACCCCAGGCCGCTGTCCCAGAGCCCCGCTGCGCCGGTGATGACCATGCCGCCGATGTAGGGCACGGCGCTCGAGCTCGGGATGTTCGAATCGCCGTGGGCGTCGAACCACACCACACAGACGTTCGGATGATGGCGCACCACGACCGGGATGGTGGCGAGACCCGCCGCGCAACGGCTCATGGCGGTCACGCAACGCTCGCCGCGGGCGAACTGCCCATTCAGGGCGTCGGCAAAGGCGTGCAGATCGGCGCGCGCCGCGCTCAATTGTTCGTCCCACAGCGTGCTCGCCAACGGCGGCCGCGGCACGCCGACGAAGGTAGTCGGCAGATTGAAGCGTCGCGCCAGCGCCGCACCCAGCATCTGCGCGCCGGCCGTGCCGCGCGAGTTGCGATCACCGGCACGGCCCCGGTAGACGATGAGCGAGAGGGCGTTCACGGCGTGCCAAACTACCCTGTTCGCGGGGGCGACGCTACTCACGGGCCCGGCGGTGGCGTGGGCGGTGTTCATGGTGGCAATACCGTAGCGAGCTGCGCCGGCCGCCGTCCAACCAGTAGTCCGCGTTGCGGCAAGCTGGATGAGGCGCGCTCGAGTGTCCCGATGGCAGTCATTATGACGGTGCGTCAGGCCACCCTGGACTCCTTCCAGCTGGCGTCACAGAAGCCGGGTACACGCCAGAAGGTAGTAGGAGTTACTGCAATATTCGCTGCTACAATCCTTCGCGAACGCGCGAAACCAGGCATAACAGCGCGAAGAACCAAGGGAAACCATGTCCGCTTCAGTCACCGGCATCTCGCTTCGGTTTGGCGTCTCACTGCTCGCACTCACATTGGTCAGTTCCTGCGGCGGTGGCGGTGGGGGTGGTGGCGGCGGGAATCCGCCCGTGGCGCCCGGTGTGCGTTTCTCGATCAATCCAACTTCCGTAAGCGCCGACTATTACCAGAACGATCCGGCGCCGGAAATGCAGACGGTCGCCACTGCGACCGGCAATCTGCCTCAGGAAATGTTCATTGGAGCGATCGACGAAGGCACCGTCATCGATCCGCAGATTTTCGTCGGCGTGAATGGCCAGCAAGCTACTTTCCACCTCAGGCCGCTTCCCGGACTCCCGGCCGGAACCCACACCGGTCGCGTGCGTCTCATGGCCTGCAACACCGAGACCTGCGACCGGCAGATCGGCAATTCACCCCTTTATCTGCCCTACACGATCACGGTGCACCAGGACCTCGCGGTCTCGCCTGCGCAGGACGACTACACCGGCCAGAGCGGCAGCGAGATCTCGGTGCCGCTGACCGTTACCCTTCCGGAGGGCGGAAGCACTTTCCAGACCGAGCTCACGAGCCAAAACGACGTCTGCAGTACCGCCGATGTCACCCCCACGTCCCTGCGAACCGTGCTGCGTTCGCTGCCGTCAGGTGACTATTACTGCACGGTCCGGATTACCTCCGTGATTCCCACCAGCACACGCGTCGTGCAGCGACTGCTGCATTTCACATTCACGCCGCCGCCAGGCGGGGATCGCAGTATTTCCGTAACCCCTGCCTTTTTCTCTCAGGCTACGACCGAAGGCGCCAAGAGCGCGCCGGATGAAGTCAGCGTCACGCCGGCTTCCTGGGACAGCCGCTACGATTTCATGATCGACTACTGGAACGGGTTGCCTGGCTGGCTCGAAGTCACGCCAACGGGGAACGGGTATTCGGTGGTGTCCAGTGCCGTAGACCTGCCCGCCGGCACCTATAACGCGACGCTGCGTGTTTTCGGAGTGTCGCCCGCGGGTGGCGGCGACGTTTCCATCGCTCTCACGGTCGGCCCGGGATTGGTTCGTCCGGCCGATCGCACCCTGGTCGTCAGTTCGGATACCACTGCCCCGGAACTCGGTGGCACAGCGCCCGTCCTCCTGAATGAAGGCGCGCCCGTGCCCTTCAGCGCACAGAGTGATGTTCCGTGGCTCACGCTGCCGGTCTCGAGTGGACAGACAGGCGGCGCCCTCACATTTGATTTCGACAATGCCGCGTTCCGTGCGCTGCCCAACGGCCAGGTACACGTCGCTCACATCACCGTGAGCTCGTCGCACGTCACCATTTCGCCCGTGGCCTTCCAGGTGAGCGTCGACAAGCGGCTCGGCGCGGTCACGGGAGTCGGGCCCTATCTACATACCGCGGGCCAACCGTTGCGATTCTACGTGCGTGGCACGGGCCTGAGTTTGCCCGGCAACATCGCGAACCGGCTGCAGCTCGATGGCATCGCCGGCGCGAGCATCACCACTGTCAACGATACGACCCTGCTGGTGACGGCGAGCGCGCAGGCGGCCGGGGATCACGATCTGTCGGTGTCGAATGCGCTGGGTCTCGCGGTGCCGCACAGCACGCTCAAGATCATCGATCCGGTGACCAGCCAGTACAGCGCGATCCCCACCGGTGACAGTCCAGGTGCGGTGTTCTACGACGCAGAACGCCAGACGCTGTTCTGGTCGGGCAAAACCACCAACACGAACCTTCATGCGCTGCGGCGAACAGGTGCCACCTGGAATGACTTGCCTGCAGGCATTACGTACGCAGACGCCTTCGGCCTTACGACCTCCGGCTCCTCGGTGCTGGCCGGTGGCGGTGGATCGATGGCCTTCCTCGATCCGACGACGCTTTCGCTGCAGCAGACCGTGAGCATGGGTTACAGCCACGATGGCATCACCACGCAGAATGCGCAGGTTCCCGTCACCAACGACGGGCTGATCTGGTATCGGGCGCCCGACATCATCAATGACTCGTTCGCGGGTTACTACGATCCGCGCACGGGAACCCGAGGCACGTTCCGCGCGCCGACCGGCTTTTACCCGGGGTTGCTGCCCTGGTTTCATGTCACGCGCGATGGCGAGACGCTGAACCTGTGGCACCAGCACGGTGCCGGGGTGCTCCATTCGTCCAACTTTGCGGACGGCTTTTCGCAAACTGGCGGCACGCTGACCAGCAGTGCAAGCGACGACGGCAGTCGTTACCTGCAGCCGGGCCAACAACTGTGGTCACCCACCGATTACATCGGCAGTGTCGCGCAGAGCATCTATGACGCCGACAATTCGCGCTCGGTGCTTCAGGCCGTCGTCAGCCCGGACGGACGGCGCGTGTATGCGTTGAGCTACGACCGGCGTGACTACTTCAACGAGGAAGATCCGCTACCGCCGCCATATTCCACGCCGCGCATCCACGTGCTCGACGCCACGCCCGACGTGCAACAGCCGCAAGAGCACCTGCCTATCCTGGGCTATTTCGCGATCAGTGATTTCCCCACCTGCCGCAATGTGGACCCTTGCGGGCTGTACACCGTCGCGACAATTTCGCCGGACGGACGCACGCTGTTCTTCGCGGGCAATCAGAATCTCGTGGTCGTCCCGATTCCGGATGAGTCGACGTTGCAGCAGAAGGCCCGCCGTCTCGACTACGGCAGGGGGCCCAACGGCGCGCGAATGTACCCGTGGAAGACTCGCTGAACTCCGGGGCGCGACAGGCGCTGCGTACCGCCTGACATCTCTACTCGCAGGTCAGGCAGCGCCCCGCCGGCGCTCCGTGGCCGGGCGGCAGCGGTTCGTGCGGATCGTGTTCGTGCACGGCGAACAGCCGTCGTTCGGCGCCGCGTCTAACAAAAACCATCGCGCCGCTCGCGCCTTCGCTCTGCCAGCCATCGCGCTCGAGCGCCGCGAGGCCTGCGGCGAACGCCCCGCGCAAGTCGGTGCCGGGCGGTAGCTCGGTGGCATCGAGCACGTTGTGAAACATGTCGCGGAGCACGAGCCAGCGGGTGTGGCGGGTCGTGGCCAGGGGATCGTATTTGCTGCGTTTGGTTGTCATGGTGGCGCAACCGTAGCGAGGTGCGCAGGACCCAGTCCAGCCAGTAGTCCGCGACGCAGCAGGCTGTATATGATCGGCGGCGTCAGACAGCGGGAGATGCACATGCTCGTCGAGTCATGCATTCCGGTCGTACCGAGCGCCGACATTGCACGCAGCCTGCAATTCTGGGTGGAGGGACTCGGACTCAGCATGGATCGCGCCATGCGCCAGGATGGCCGCCTGGTTGGCTGCATGGTTCACAACGAGCGGCTTTCCTTCTGGCTCAATCAGCGTGCCGGCTCGACTGTGGCGCCCGGGGATTTCGAGGGACTGAGACTCTACTGGGCGCCCAAGGATATCCACGCCCTGCGGACGCGTTTGCTGGGGCTGGGATTCACGCCCTCGGAAATCGTCAAGCGCGAGTACGGCCAGACGGAATTCTTCGTCACCGACAACGACGGCTATTCACATTGCTTTGGCATTCCAACCAACAAGAACAGTTAGGCCACATGCACGAGAATCCATACGCGCCGCCAAAGAGCGTGGTCGAAGATGCGCCCCTTGTCCTGGACGAACAGACTCGTCCGTCCCAGGTCGTCCTTGCCGTCAGGCTGGCGGCGGTGAACTATGTCTTCGGCCTCGCGGGACTGGTATTGAATTGGGCCTATCTCTCGGCGCTTTCCTCGATACCCAGGACGATTTTCCAACAGGCGGTATCGCTGGCTGTCACGCTCTGGATCTTCTACAAGATCTACCACCGCAGAAATTGGGCGCGAATCGTTCACCTGGTGCTTACGTCACTCGGTGTGCTGGTGTTGCTCATCACTCCCGTGCGCGTGTTGATATTTGCCGCTCCGACGACCAGAAAGATGTCGCTGCTGATCGCTGTCGTGATCAATATTGTGATTCTCTGGCTGCTGTTCGGCTCGCCGGGCCGACTCTGGTTTCGGAAGAGGTAGCTGTGACCAAGGTCGAGAGAGCCAGCGAGCCTGACGCCGTCGATGCGTACTTCAAGACGCTGAAGCATCCGCTGGCGGGATTGGCGAAGGATGTCAGGAAAGCCATCCTCGGCGCAGATCCATCCATAGGCGAGGAGATCAAGTGGAATGCGCCGGCATTTTTCTATACGGGCGCAATGAAGCCGTTCAACCCGAAGGAATATCGGCGGCACCTGGTGGTGTTCAATTTCTTTCGCAAGGATTCCCTGCGTCTGGTGTTCTGGCACGGCGACAAGGCAGGCGACAAGTCGGGTTGGCTCGAGGGAAGCTATGCTGATGGCAGGAGACTTGCCTCGCTTGCGAGCAAGAGCGACCTGGCCAGGAACAAGAAGGCGCTGCGGTCGGCGCTCAAAGCACAGTTGAAATTCATCAAACAACAATAAGAAACCAGGGTGAACTCAGTGGATCACAATCCTTACGCTCCGCCGACCAGCAATCCCGAAGTTCGCGTCGAACGCCCGCCGCCGCCACAGGAAGGTGGCCCGGAGGGTCTTTCCGGCTGGCTGATCCTGGTGGCCATCGGCCTGTTCATCACGCCCATCAGGTTGATGATGTTTCTCAACGCCACCTTTCCGCCCATCTTCAGCAACGGCACCTGGGAGGTGCTCACGACGCCTGGTAACGCGCCGTATCACCCACTTTGGGGGCCGCTGCTCATCTCCGAGATGGTCATCAATTTCCTGTTCATCGCGGTCTGTGTCTACCTCCTGGTCCTGTTCTTCTACAAGTCATCGCGGTTCCCGAAGGTGTACGTCGCCTTCCTGCTGGCAAACCTCGTGTTCATCGCCGCGGACGCGCTGGCGGTCAAGATCGTGATGCCCGAACAACCCTTGCTCGATGGAGACACCGCGCGAGAATTCGGCCGAGCGGTCATCGGCGCGATGATCTGGATTCCCTACATGTTCAGCTCGAAAAGAGTCAGGAACACCTTTGTGCGTACCTCGGATTGATCGTGGCAAGTGGATAGCACACAACGGGGCGTAGCACGCGGCATGGCCGTGGCAATGGTCACGGCCCTCGCAGTGTTCGCGCTTTCGATTGCGTATCTGCCGCGGCTATGGCCGTTGGCCTCCGACCTGGCCGCAAGACTCAGACTGGCGAGCTGGGCGATTGTCCTGCCCGCGTTCACGCTGCTGGTCTGCATCGCGAGACTGGCGAAGCACCGGTTCTTCACGCCCGACGATATCCACGGTAGTGGCCTTACCGATGGGACTGACCGGGCGAAGTATCTCCAGGCGCTGCTGCAGAACACTTTGGAACAGTCGGCGCTCGCGGTTCCTGTCTACTTCGCCACCGCAGTTGTTGCGCCAATGGACTGGCTGCCGGTGGTGCCCGCCGCGGCGCTGATGTTCCTGACCGGGCGCCTGGCGTTCTTCGCGGGCTACGCGAATGGCGCGCCCGCACGCGCCTTCGGATTCGCGTTTACTTTCTATCCCACGGCTTTGTTGATCGTCTTGCTGGCGTATCTCGGGATACTGCAGTTGGGGCCAGCGGCTAGCTGAGGCGGATCAACCCGCGCTTGTGCGCCACGGCCACGGCCTCGGTGCGCGAGATGGCATCGAGCTTCGCCAGGATGGCCTTCACGTGCGTCTTCGCGGTGCCCTCGGTGATGTCGAGGCGGCGCGCGATGTCCTTGTTGGACCGGCCTTCGGCGACGAGCTGCAGCACGTCGAGCTCGCGCGTCGTGAGACTGGGACGCGACATGCGCTGCAACGCCTTGGCCGCAACGCTCGATGAAGTGTAGGGCCGATCCTCGGCCACGGCGCGGATCGCCGAGAGGATTTCCTGGCGCGGAGCATCCTTGAGCAGGTAGCCCTTGGCGCCCTGGCTCAGGCTGCGGAAGATATCTTCGTCGCCGTCGTAGGTGGTCATGATGAGCAGGCAGGCCTTGGGATGCTTCTCCAGCACCTTCTGCACGACCGCGGCGCCATCGAGCTTGGGCATGCGCAGGTCGAGCACCATCACGTCGGGCAGGTGCTGCTCGTACAGCTCCAGCGCCTCGGCGCCATCGCCGGCTTCGGCCACCACTTCCATGTCGGATTGCTGGTTGACGATGGCGGCGAGCCCGTCGCGCACCACCGGGTGATCGTCGGCGAGGATGACGCTGATCTTGCGGGCGGGAAGCTTGGCCACGGCCTTCATCATGCCAAACTCACGAAAGGCTGTGGGGACGGGGGAGGCTGACGATGACGCGGGTGCCTTCGCCCGGCTTGCTCTCGATGTGGAACTGGCCACCGATGGCGCCGGCGCGTTCCCGCATGTTGTTCAGCCCATAACCCTGGCTGGCATACAGCTCGGGCATCAGCGTCATGCCGCGGCCGTTGTCGATCACGGTCAGGCGCCAAAGCCGCGCTTCTTCCTCGAGCAGGATGCGCACGCTGCCCGGGTGGGCATGGCGCACGGCGTTGCTGACAGCTTCCTGCGCGATGCGCAGCAGCTCGTGCTGGCGTTCGGGGGCGAGGCCGTCGCCGGTCAGCACGCCTTCACCTTCGAAGGTGCAGGTGACGCGCCCGTCGACCGTGGAGCGATCTGCCAGATGCTTGAGCGCCAGTTCGAGGCCTACACGGCGCGTCTGGTCGGGGCGCAACGCCATGACGGAGCGGCGCGCCTCGGCGAGTCCGTCCTTGGCCAGGTCGCGGATGCGCGTGAGGATGCCCGGCAGCGGCGAGCTGCGCGCGCACTCGTGCATGGCTTCCTCGGCCGCTCCGAGCTGCATGAGGATGCCGGTGAAGCCCTGGGCGAGACCATCGTGGATCTCCTGCCCGATGCGGTTGCGTTCGGCCAGCACCGCGGCGTTCTTGGCCGCCATGCCGAGCTTCTTGAGGCCGATGCACAGCATGACCTGGTGCGCGACAGCCAACGCGAGCTCGGCACGCTCGGCGTTCAGCGCTTCGTTCTGACGGAACACCAGCCCGATGCAGCCCTTGCTGGTGCCGTCTCCGTAACTCAACGGCAGCAGGTAGGCACTCTTGTGGCCTTCACGCGCGTGCCAGTCGGCGACGCCGGGCCACAGCAGCTTGTCGAGCGGCTCCAGTGGATAGAACACCGGCTCCTTGAATTCCTTGAGAACCTCGACGATGCGGGTCTCTTCCGGGGTCGCGGTGAGCTGGAAGGGCGGAGGGCCGGCCTTGCCATTCTCCACGTGCACGAAGCAGCGCCAGTGATTGGCGGCCGGGTCGAAGCCGATGGCATAGGCCGCGGCGGCGTCCATCTGACGGATCGCATCGAGCAGGATGTTGGATATGAAGTCCTGCGGATCCGGATCGCGCGCCAGGCGCACCAGGTTTTCGCGCAGCAGGGTGTTGGCGCGGCCAAGCTGACTGAGTCTTTCTTCGGCGGCGCGTTCACGTTCCACGCGCACGGTGTCCAGCAGGCGTTCGCGATGCAGGGCGGCGCCGACCAGGCCGGCGGCAATCTCCAGCGCCGACACGATCGAGGAGTCGAATTCACGCACGCGCTGCCAGTCATCGAACCCGATGGCGCCCACGTACTCACCTTCGACGATGAGCGGGACGATGGCGGAGGTACGCGCCTTGTCGCTGGTGATGCTGACGCTGTCGAAGCCCATCGAATCGGGGCAGAACACCACGCTCTTGCCTGCCTGCAGCATCGAGCAGAACGGCTCCGCGATCGGCTCTTCGCAGTCCTCGACCTCGCAGCAGGTGCCGGTCAGCTCTTCGCTGACCCACTCCGCCTTGATCTTGAGCCACTTCTCACCGTTGGGACCCACCTCGGCGAAGGCCAGAGCGGTACGGTCGACCTGGGCGGCCTCGCCGAGGAGCTTGAGCACCTCGGGCATGACGTTCATGGCGTCCGGCGAGCCGAGCAACAGGCGGCTGGCCTGGGCGGAGGCGGCCAGCAGCCGCTCGCGCTGCTGCAGGTACTGGTTGTTGAGGATGCCCTCGGCCGCGGCGGCCAGGTCAATAGGGTTGATGCTCATGGCGGGATACTACTCGTGGAAGCCGTTGATTCGCCTCCCTCAATTGGGATGGGGCAGCGCCTCCCAACCCCCTCCCAGCGCCTTATAGACGGCAATCAGGCTGGTCGCGGCTTCGGTGCGGCTACGGGCCAGGCGGTCCTCGGATTCGAGCAGGGTCCGCTCGGCGTCCAGCACCTGTAGGAAGTCGCTGGCGCCGTTTTCATAACGCACCCGGGCCAGGTCCGCGGCCGTATGGCTGGCGCGAAATGCGGCCTCGTCGTGCACCAGCCGGTCGCGGGCGCGGGCGTGCGTGACCAGTGAGTTCTCGGTTTCCTCGAGCGCGTTGAGGACCGTGCGCTCGTAGTTCAGCAGGGCAGTCTGCTTGCGGGCCTTGGAGGCGGCGATCCGCGCCTGCACGTGGCCGAGATCGAAGATCGACCAGGAGATGCCGGGTGCGAGCACGTACGCGTCCGTGCCGCTGTTGCCGAGATCGCCCGAGGAGGCGGACACATAGCCGGCGCTGCCGGTGAAGGTGACCCGCGGGAACAGGTCCGCCACCGCCACGCCGATTTCCGCGGTGGCGCCGGCGAGCTGACGTTCCGCGACACGGATATCAGGACGGCGGCGCAGCAGGCCCGCCGGATCGCCCACGGGCACGATGCCCGGCAGGGCCGGCAGGTCGTGCGTGGGCGTCAGCTCGGTGCGCAATGCGCCGGGTTCGCGACCCACCAGCACCGACAGGCGATGGATGGTGCGCGCCACGGCCGCCTCGAGCGGCGAGATGGACCCGAGCGTCGCCGACAGCTGCGCCTGCGCGCGTGCCGTGTCGAACTCGGTGCCGCTGCCGGCGTCCAGCCGCGCGGTGGCCAGGTCCAGGGTCGATTGCTGGTTGCCCACGTTGCGACGCGCGACGTCGAGCTGCTGCTGGAAGCCGCGCAGTTCGAAATAGGTACGGGTCACCTCGGCGGTGACGATGACCAGCGCGTCGCGTTCGTTGGCCTCGATGGCGTCGAGCTGCGCGTCGCTGGCCTCGAGGCCACGGCGCACGCGGCCGAAGAAGTCGAGTTCCCAGAAGGCGTCGAAGCCGGCGTCGTAGTACTCGGTGCTGCGCGGCGCGCCGGCGAGCGTCTGCTCGCGCGACACCCGCGTCTCGGTGTAGCCGCCGCTGGCGGTGATGCTCGGCGCCAGGTCGAAGGCGACATCACGACGCAGCGCGCGCGCCTCGGCGACGCGCGACAGCGCGATGCGCAGGTCGTAGTTCGACTCGACGGCCATGTCGACCAGCTTGTCGAGCGTCTGGTCATCGAAGTTCTGCCAGAAATCCGCCGTGCCTTTTTCGGTGGAGTAGGTGGCCTCGATGCCGTCGAACTTCGGGGCCGCCGGGGTCTCCGGCGCCTGGTAGTTGGGGCCGACCGCGCAGGCCGCCAGCACGGCGGCCGCGACGGGGGCTAACAGGAATCGAACCTTACGCATGGGACGGAACCTCAGTAGCGGGCGCCGCCAGGGCGGGAAGCTCCGCCCGGCGACGTCGCAGCAGCACGTAGAACACGGGAGTGAGCATCAGGCCAAAGACGGTGACGCCGATCATTCCGGAGAACACCGCCGCGCCCATGGCGCGACGCACCTCGGAGCCGGCGCCGTCGGCCAGCACTAGCGGCAGCACGCCCATGACGAAGGCAATGGACGTCATCACGATGGGGCGCAGTCGCAGGCGCGCAGCCTCGAGCACCGCAGAGACGCGATCTCGTCCCTGCTCCTCGAGATGCTTGGCGAACTCGACGATCAGGATGGCGTTCTTCGACGCCAGGCCCACCAGCACCAGGAAGCCGATCTGCGTGAAGATGTTGTTGTCACCACCCTGCAGGAAGATGCCCGCGAGGCCGGCGAGCAGCGCCATCGGCACGATCAGCAGGATGGCCAGCGGCAGGGTGAAGCTCTCGTACTGCGCAGCCAGCACCAGGAACACGAACAGCACGCACAGCGGGAACACGAACAGCGCCGCATCTCCGGCGTCTATCTGCTGGAACGCGAGGTCCGTCCACTCGTAGCTCATGCCCGCGGGCAGGTTCTCGTCGAGGATCTTCGCGATTGCCGCCTGCGCTTCGCCTGAGCTGTGGCCGGGCGAGGGGCCGCCATTGATGTCGGCGCTGGAGAAGCCGTTGAAGCGCTCGACGATGTCGGGCCCGAAGGACTCCTTGACCGAGATCATCGAGCCGAGTGGCACCATTTCGCCCGCGGCGTTACGAGTCTTGAGAGGAAGGATGTCGTCCACCTGCGAACGGAACGGCGCATCCGCCTGTGCGACCACACGGTAAGTACGACCAAATCGGTTGAAGTCGTTGACATAGAGGGATCCCAGGTTGACTTGCAGCGTCTGGAACACGTCGTGGAGGTTCACGCCCTGGCGCTTGACCTTGAGGCGATCCACGTCGACATCGAGCTGCGGAACATTGATCTGGTAGCTGGAGAACACGCCGGCCAGCGACGGGTCCGCCCAGGCCTTCTGCAGCGCGCTCTGCACGGCGGCGTACAACGCCTCGGAGCCCCGGTTCTCGCGATCCTCGACATTGAGCTTGAAGCCGCCGAGCGTGCCGAGCCCGATGACGGGCGGCGGCGGGAACACGGCGATATACGCGTCCTGGATGGAGGCGAACTTCTGGTTCAATGATCCGGCAATGGCGCCTGCGGAGAGGCCCTTGCGCTCGTCGAAATCCTTGAGCGGGAAGAACACCAGCGCCGCGCTCGACTGCGCCGCGAAGCCATTGGCCGACACGCCGCCGAACTGCACGGAGTCGAGCACGCCCGGCTCCGCCTTGGCGATCTCGCCCATGCGCCGCACCACGTCGTTGGTGCGCTCGAGCGTCGCCGCCGGCGGCAACTGCACCACGCCGACGAGGTACAACTTGTCCTGCTGCGGGATGAAACCGGCCGGCGTCTGCTGGAACCCGATCACCGTGAGCGCGACCAGCCCCGCGTAGATGGCGATGGCAATCGGCGCGCGCTTCACCGTCCGCGACACGCCCTTCGAGTACGCGTCACCGGACTTCGTGAACAACTGATTGAAGCGCGCGAAGAAGCGCCCGAACAGCTTGTCCATGCCACGGGTCAGCGCATCGGGCTTGGCGCCATGCGGCCTGAGCAGCACCGCGGCCAAGGCCGGCGACAGGGTCAGCGAGTTGAACGCGGAGATGATGGTCGACACCGCGATGGTGAGCGCGAACTGCTTGTAGAACTGGCCGGTGAGCCCCGGCACGAAGGCCACCGGGATGAACACCGCCGACAGCACCAGCGTGATCGCGATGATGGGCCGTGACACTTCGCTCATGGCCTTCTTGGTCGCTTCGAGCGGCCGGAGGCCATTGGCGATGTGGCGCTCGACGTTTTCCACCACCACGATGGAGTCGTCGACCACGATACCGATGGCCAGCACCAGGCCGAACAGCGACAGCGTATTGATGGAGAACCCGAGCGCGTAGAGCACCGCAAACGTGCCGATGATGGACACCGGCACCGCGACCAGCGGGATCACCGAGGCGCGCCAGGTCTGCAGGAACAGGATCACCACCAGCACGACAAGAGCGACGGCTTCGAGCAGGGTGTGCACCACGGCGTCGATGGACTGGCGCACGAACTGCGTCGGGTCGTAAATGATCTTGTAGTCCATGCCCTGGGGGAAACTCTTCTTGAGAGTCTCCATGTCGGCCCGGACCTTGTTGGACAGCTCCAGCGCGTTCGAACCCGGCGACTGGTACACCGGGATGGCGACGGCGTTTTCATTGCCGAGCAGCGACTGCATGGCGTAGGTCGAAGCACCCAGCTCCAGGCGCGCGATGTCACGCAGCAGCACGACTTCGCCGTTCTGACCGGTCTTCACCACGACTTCGGCGAATTCCTCCTCGGATTGGAGGCGACCCTGGGCATTCAACGCGAGCTGGAATTCCGAACCCGCGGCGGGCGGCGCGCCAATCTGGCCCGCGGCCACCTGCACGTTCTGATCGCGGATCGCGGCCACCACGTCGCCGGTGGTGAGGTCGCGCGCGGCCATCTTCTGCGGATCCAGCCACACGCGCATGGCGTAGTCGCCGGCGCCGAACACGCGCACGTCGCCGACGCCGGGAATGCGCGCCAGCAGGTCGCGCACGTTCAGCGTGGCGTAGTTGCGCAGGTACAGAGAGTCGTAACGGCCGTCGGGGGAGGTGAGGTGCACCACCATCAGGAACGCGGGCGTGCTCTTGAGAGTGGAGACACCGATCGCGCGCACGTCCTCGGGCAGGCGGGGGAGGGCCTGCGCGACGCGGTTCTGGACCTGGACTTGCGCGCGATCGATATCAGTGCCGATGCGGAAGGTGACCGTCAGCGCCAGCGATCCGTCCATCGTGGCCTGCGAGGACATGTAGAGCATGTTCTCGACGCCGACGATTTCCTGCTCGAGCGGTGCGGCAACCGTCTCGGCGATGACTTTCGGATTGGCGCCCGGGTAGGCAGCCCGCACCACCACCGACGGCGGCACCACTTCGGGGTACTCGCTGATCGGCAGTTTGAACAGGGCGATGGCGCCCGTGATCAGGATGAAGGCTGAGAGGACCGTTGCGAACACCGGCCGGTCGATGAAGTAGCTCGAAAATTTCATATATGTCCCTGCTGAGGCGCGTCCCTGTTTGCTAGCAAATCAGGAATGTCCCCATTTAGTTCTGGGCAACGAGAGTGTTGCCGCCGCGGCGAACCTCGCCCATGGCCACGAGTTGCGGCGTGACGGGCATCTTTCCAGCACAGTGGGATCCGAAGCTTGGAATTCACGTGACTTGAAGTCGCGG
>JADMIO010604064.1_pt1 | contig 35654 bp, 22 predicted proteins | sample 8958161 | NCBI WGS metagenome assembly JADMIO01 (sample SAMN16585339, study PRJNA669376) | soil metagenome | isolation source: Crop rotation soil | place: USA: Cullars Rotation, Alabama | collected 2011
CGCGACAACTTGTCCACGTGGAATTCTAAGCTTAGGATCCCAATGTGCTGGAAAGCAACGCACGCGGAATCAGCGCAAAGCGCAGTAGCGAGCTGTAAAAAACAAAAATCCACGCGCCTATCGCAACTAACTGCGTATAATGCGCCCAACGCCGCGCCGAAGCGACCGCAACGCCCACAACCTGATATAATCCGGGTTCCGCCGCGCCTCCTTTCATATAATGCTCACTCAAAGAAAGCATGGACATCACCGTGCCGCTTTGAACCATGTCCAGCGTGCAGCTAACTATACAAACCGCCATAAACCAAACCGCCGTCGCCTGACTGAAACGGCGAAATACCGGCAGCGCCGTAATGCCGAGACCGAGTGTGAGCGCGGCGCCGACGAAAGATAAAAGCACAGCCGCCCGTATCTGAAAAGAATTTTCCGCCGCCGCCGTAAGAAAAGCCGGAGAACCCGGTATTATCGGGCTCAGCAAAATAAAAGGCACTGTCAGCGCGGCGGCTAACTGTAACAACAACAGGACGCCAACGGTTCGTCCGACGCTCTTTGCAGAACTCATAATTAGCTCCTTTGAAAGTGGATTTAAGATGTAGCCGGTTTGCTATACGGACAATACGGCGTGAAAGTTCCTTGAGCAGCACAAATTTACTCCATTGCCAAAAGCCTTCTCGCCCGGTTTTTTCACCGCTCGCTATTTGGATTCTTCTCCCAAAACTGCATTTGATTTTGACGGCGACAGCAAAACGGATATTTCAATTTATCGACCTTCAAACGGACAATGGTGGTATCAGCGAAGCTCTGACGGACAAGTTCCGGCATTTCAGTTTGGCAACTCCGCCGACAAAATCGCGCCCGCCGATTATACCGGCGACGGCAAGGCAGATGTAGCAATTTGGCGTCCTTCGACCGGCGAATGGTTTATTTTACGAAGCGAAGATTCTTCTTATTACTCTTTTCCTTTCGGAACAAACGGAGATATTCCCGCGCCCGGAGATTTTGACGGCGACGGAAAGTTTGACGCTGCGATTTTCCGTCCGTCTGAAGCAACTTGGTTTGTGCAGCGCTCGACAGCCGGAACTTTAATTCAAGGCTTTGGACTAAACGGCGACGTTCCCGTTCCAAACGCTTTCGTGCCGTAATCAAAGATAGCTGAAAGGAAATCCGCGGCGGCGCTGTTTGATTTTGCTGTACCACGCGCAAAGCGGATAGAGCAAAATCAGACCGGCGAGCCACGCGGCGTAGACTACGAATAAACTGAATCCGGCGTCGGGCGGCGCTTTTGCTCCCTGTTCGAGAATGTCCAGGAAAAGATGCGAAACGTCTTTCCCTGCCAGATAGCCGAGCAAAACGCCGACGCCGTGCGCGTAGAACATCTGCAAAATAAAATAAAAAAGCGGAACGCGTCCGAATGTGATAAATATTCGGTTCAAAATATTGTCCGCGCGCGTATTTTCGGCGAGAGCCAGAACGATCAGCGCAGGTCCGAGCGTCATCAGCAGAAAAAGCAGCGAAACGGGATATTTCGTAACGTTTAGAAAGGAAAGGACTGTAAAGGCAAAACTGTCCTGAAGTTTCCAGATTTGCGGGTCGCCGTAAATGTTTATCGCTCGCAGCACGATAAATAAAATCGTCAACGCAAGTCCCGTCTGCAAAAGAAATTTCCGTCGCCACCTTTCGGCTTCCCACGTATAAACGACGCCGAGCGCATATCCGGCAGCCATCACGCCAATCCAAGGAATTAAAGGATATGCGACGAATATTTTCGCGCTTGCCGAAACCGGAACGACGCCCGGATTATGCAGAAACATCCAAACGATTTGCAGCGCGTCGGGCGGCGGCGTTCCGGCAAATGCGGTCGCGGGCGGAATGCTAATCGAGTCAAAAAGATTGTGCAGCGCAATCATCAAAACGCCGAAAATCGCCACGGCATAAACGGGAAGATAAATCAGCCCGGCAAGCACAATCATCGAAACGCCTATCACCCAAATCACTTCGGCAACCGCGAGCAGGCTGAAATCGAAATTAAAAACCATCGAAAACCGCACGACCGTAATTTCCAGAACGATTAGCCAAAGCCCGCGCGTCAGGAGAAATTTTGAAAGCTCGGCGCGGCTTTTCCCGCGCATCTTTTGGAGATAAACGCTCGTTCCGGCGAGAAAAACAAACGTCGGCGCGCAAAAATGCGTAATCCAGCGCGTGAAAAAAAGCAGCACGTTCGTCTTTGACAAATCGGTCGGGCTAAAGCGAAACGCATCGGCGTGAACATATTCGCGCACGTGGTCGAGCAGCATAATCACCATCACCAGCCCGCGCAGAAAATCGACTGAATCGACGCGCTTGGAAATCTTTTCGGTAATTTCGGACATATTTTTTATTAATTAGGACGCCGTTGATATTACTTCGATTTTCGAAGGTTTTCAAGAGAGTTTGACATAATCGTATGCAAACACAATCTGAATTTGCTCATCGGAAATTCCGAATTTCAAAAATCCTTTTACAAGCGATTTTCGCGTTTTTTGGAATTTCATTAAATTATCTTAAATAACATTAGATCTAGCTATTTCGGGCTTAAAAGGGCTATTATTGCGATCTTAAAAGTGATACAATTCGCGTGAAAATCGATTTCCACACCAGTTTAAATATTGAACCGATAAACAGGTAAAAAAAATGAAAACTTTAAATTTTTCCATCATTACTTTAACAATACTTTTATTACTCTCAATCGGAATTAATGCGCAGGCAACGGGCAGTCCCGACCTGACTTTTGACACGGACGGAAGATTGGAGAGCCATCTATACGGTTTCGCCGAGCTTTTCGATATGATTGTTCAACCCGATAAAAAAATTCTTGTAATCGGAGTAACCTACACAAACGACCCGCCGCAAATGCCTCCGATGCCTAATGTCCCGACAGGTATGATTGCACGTTTCAATGAAGACGGAACGCGCGATATGACTTTTGGCGGCGATGGTGTCGCCAACGACAGGAATGTTAAAGAGTTTCACGCCGGCGCTCTATTGCCGGACGGCAGAATCGTGGTCGGAGGATATTGTGATTTCCCTTCGACACGCTTCTGCATTGACCGTTTTAATGCGGACGGAACGCTTGATACGACCTTCGACGGCGACGGCAGAGTCGAAACCAATTTCGGGTATGCTTCAATTATTTACTCAATCGAAATTATGCCGGACGGAAAAATTTGGGCGATTGGTTTTACTATGCCGTTCAGCGATGACGATAAAAATATTGCCATCGCCAGGTATAACGCCGACGGCTCGCTCGATACATCTTTCGGCGATAGCGGTCGTGTTGCCACTGACTTCGGCGATGACGATTTTCCAACCCGTTCCGTAATCCAGCCGGACGGCAAAGTTGTCATCGCGGGTTATTATGTTGACGATCTTTCGGGCGACAGAATAGCGGCAATTTATCGCTATAACGCCGACGGCACGCTTGATACGGGTTTTGGAACCGGCGGCAGAGTTTCCAGAACCGGAGGTTTTTTGCCCGAAGCGAACGATGTAGCTCTGCAATCCGACGGAAAAATCATTATTGTCGGAAGCGGCATCCGGCCGGTCAGATACAATTCCAACGGAACGCTCGATACGGCATTCACTCTTCCGACAAACATGGTAAACACGTGGAGCGTAGCGATTCAGGCGAATGGAAAAATCTTTGTTAGAGCCTCAAGCGCAGAGCCCGGCAATACTCACTTGATTATTCGCTACAGCGCGAGCGGCACGCCCGAAGTAATTTACCCGATGGTCGGCGGAACTTACGGTGGAGATTTTATTTTCCCGCCGCTCATAAGACTTGCGCCCGACGGCAAAATCGTCGCCGGAGGAACGCGCTTAAATAGTAATTTTGAAATAATGCTGGCTCGATTTTTAAGCAGCTCGACCGCGTGGATGGATTTCGACTCAGACGCGAAAACCGATATTTCAATTTTCCGTCCGTCCGTCGGCGAATGGTGGATTTCAAAAAGCAGCAACGGCGGAAACGCCGCATACGCATTCGGCAACGTTGCAGATAAAATTGTTCCCGCCGATTACACGGGCGATAGTCGTGCCGACGTTGCCGTCTTTCGACCTTCGACGGGCGAATGGTTTGTTCTTCGCAGTGAAGATTCTTCCTATTATTCATTCCCGTTCGGAACTTCCGGCGACATTCCGATGCCTGCCGATTACGACGGCGACAATAAAGCCGATGCCGCCGTCTTTCGTCCTTCCGATACGACCTGGTATATCGCGCGTTCATCGGGCGGCGTGACGATTCAGCAGTTTGGCTTAAACGGAGACATTCCGGTTGCTTCGGATTACGACGGCGATACAAAAGCCGACATCGCGATTTATCGCCCGTCGCTCGGACAATGGTGGATAAATCGAACAACCGCCGGATTGATTGCTTATACTTTCGGCAACGAATTGGACAAACCTGTTCAAGGCGATTACACCGGCGACGGCAAAACGGATGTGGCAATTTGGCGCGACTCAACCGGCGAATGGTTTATTCTTCGCAGTGAAAACGCGAGTTATTATTCATTCCCGTTCGGCGCTTCGACGGATATTCCAACGCCCGGCGATTACGACGGCGACGCCAAAGCCGATGCGGCAATTTTCCGCCCGGCAGATTCGACGTGGTATGTGCAGCGCTCGACTGCCGGAACATTGATTCAAATCTTTGGAACAAAAGGCGACCAACCCCTTCCAAGCGCTTTCATTCCATAAGTCGGTATAATCCGAAATTTCAAATTTCGAAAGGCTTTGCTCGATCGGGCAAAGCCTTTTTTTGTATTTAGAAATCGGCAATTCTTTTGAGCGTATGTATTTTTTCTGTGCGCGTCAGGACACTTAAGAGTATATCGAAATTTATATTCCGACGAGTTTTGCAATGTATTTTAGTTTTATAAGTTTTATTGAGGAGATTTTCGATATGAGTTCCAATCCAACCCAAATAATTGCCGCTTTATTTATTCCCGCTCGATTCAAAATCTGCGTCTGTGCCTTGATTTTAAGCTTTAATTTTACCGTTTTGGCTCAAGACGAATGTATTTATACCATTACGCCGCCGAGCGTAAACGTATCGACGGCGGGCGGCAGCAACAGTTTTCTGATTTCGGTCGATTCCATCTGTACATGGTTTGTCATGAACAATACTCCGTGGATAACCGTCAATTCGCCTTCTTCCGGCTACGGAGATGCTTTTATAAGCTACACCGTTCAGCCAAATTCCGGCGGCGCGCGAATAGGAGTAATCAACGTCAGCGGCGAAGTTTTTACGGTCAATCAGGCTGGCTCTGCGACGACTTATCGCGCGCCGTATGACTTTGACGGCGACAGTAAAACCGACGTTTCAATCTATCGTCCAGCGGTCGGCGAATGGTGGATTTTGAAAAGCTCAAACGGCTCAAACGCCGCTTTCCAATTCGGTAATTCTTCCGACCGAATCGTTCCCGCCGATTACACCGGCGACGGTAAATGCGATGTGGCGATTTTCCGTCCTGTCTCAGGAGAATGGTTTATTCTCAGAAGCGAAGATTCAAGCTATTATTCATTCCCGTTCGGAACTGCGGGCGATATTCCCGCGCCCGCAGATTTTGACGGCGATGCCAAAGCCGATGCCGCCGTTTTTCGTCCTTCGGCGGCAACATGGTTTATCTCTCGCTCGACGGGCGGAACGACGATTCAGGCTTTCGGCGCGGCAAATGATACGCCTGTCGCCGCCGATTTCGACGGCGACGCCAAAGCCGATATTGCTATTTATCGCGCTTTGGCGGGCGAATGGTGGATATACAAAAGCTCCAATTCTTCGACTATCGCCTTCGTTTTCGGCAATAGCGCAGACAACCCCGTTCCGGGTGATTACACGGGCGACGGCAAGGCGGACGTGGCAATTTTCAGACCTTCAACGGGCGAATGGTTCGTTTTAAGAAGCGAAAACGCGAGCTACTATTCGTTCCCGTTCGGCACATCGGGCGATATTTCCGCGCCGGGCGATTTTGACGGCGACGCAAAGTTTGACGCGAGCGTTTTTCGCCCGTCAAGCTCGACTTGGTTTGTGCAGCGCTCAACCGCCGGAACATTGATTCAAGCTTTCGGAATTTCAGGCGACCAGCCCGTTCCATCGGCTTTTATTCCCTGATTAATATTATTTAAAAAATTACGAAAGGCTTTGACCAATTTCGGACAAAGCCTTTTTTGCTTTTATTTTAAGGAAAATTTTCAGCAACCAAAAGCTTGAAAATACAATCAAAAAAAACAATAAAAATCGCTTGAGATGTCTTTTTTTCATCACGACGAAGACTGTATCGAAGAGCCGATGCGAAAGAAAATTTTTATCGGCGGCGATTTGCCTTGACGATTGATGTTTCAACCTCAAATCAAAAGGAAATTTAATCAAAAATTTATTTTTAACCTTATAAAGCGAAGAGTTCGCAGGAGATTTAGAATTGTGTTTACTTCATATAATAATTGGAAAAGAGCGTTCGGCTTTGTTTTGCTGACGGCTCTTTTCGCTGTTTACAATTTTGCTCAAACCTCTTCGACGGTCGATTTGATAAATAATCAAACCGGCTATGTCGATATTACGAAAAAGATTTTCAAGCCGAATCCGGGAAAGCGAACGAGCGTAAATGTCAATAACCGCACGGCTGAAACAGGCAATACCGTTTCAGGCTATATCGGGCACGAAAACGGCGTTTTTATGAGCGGCGTGACGGTTACTCTTTCCGGCGCTTCGAGTTATTCGACCGTGACCGACGCTAACGGTTTTTACACGCTGAGCAATATTCCGGAAGGAAATTATACGCTGAGCGCTTCAAAAACCGGCTACCAGTTTTATCCGCCGGGCGTAGGTTATTCGCCGCTTTTTCAGGACGACGTGCGGCATTTTTCCGCGAGCGGCACGCCCGAACCGCAAATTACAAACGCGCCCGGAACGCCTTCGCTCGTTTGGAAAGACGCTTTTAACAGCGCTGCCAACAATCACGAGCTCGGCGCGATGCTCGCGCGCGACGCGGGCGGAAATGTTTATCTTGCCGGAAGCTCATACAACGGTCCTAATTCTTCCGCTTTTACGAGAGATTTTCAGCTCGTCAAACACGACCCGAACGGAAATGTTCTCTGGTCGCGGCGCTTCGATTCGGACTTCCACCAGACCGACGTTTTATACGATATTGTTTTAGATTCCGAAGGAAACATTTATCTCGGCGGCACGAGCTGGCGCGAAATCGAGCGCGATTTTGATTACACTCTGGTTAAATACAATCCGAACGGCGACTTGCTCTGGTGGCGATATTACGACGGCACGGGACATTTTCAGGATTTGGTTTCGTCGATGGCGATTGACAGTCAAAACAACATAATCATCGCGGGCAAATCCTTCGGCGTCGAGCGCACTTTCGATTATACGACGCTCAAATACGACACAAGCGGCAATCTTCTCTGGGAAGCGCGCTTTAACGGCGGAAGCTCAGAACATCTTTCCGAAGTTGAAGTCGATAATCAAAATAACGTTTATGTTACGGGCACGACGACCGTTAACAACGGCGGCGCGACACTCGACGTGATGACTATTAAATATAATTCCAACGGTCAGGAAGTTTGGCGCAATCGTTACGACGCTCAAAACTCATACGGTCAGGAACGCGCGCATTATATCGAAGTCGATTGCGCCGGAAACGTCTATCTTTACGGCAACATCGACACGCAGAATCTCATCGAGCAAAATCTTGCAATTAAGATTAACCGCAACGGCACGACCGCCTGGGTAAAATCGTGGAGCGTGAGCAATTACGCGGCAAACGAGCTTGCTTCGGCAATCGAAGCCGATTGTCACGGCAACGTCGTCGTTTCGGGAATTACAAACCTCAACAACGAAATCAACAATAACGACGCTTTCACAATAAAGCTCAATCCGGCGAACGGCGAATTTCTCTGGACGCAGATTTACGACGAGCCTCTGCCGGAAGATTATCAGGGCGACAACGAGCTTATGCTCGACGCCGCCGGAAACGTCTATGTCGGCACGACGTCGCAGAATTTCTCGAACTATAATCTCGTCATCACGAAATATTCGCCGAGCGGACAAAAGCTCTGGAAATACATTTACGACGACCCGTCACACGGCTACGACGCTTTTACCGATTGGCGCTCGGACGATTCCGCGCCGACGATGCTGCTCGACGCGCAAGGAAACCTTTATTTTGCAGGCGAAACGGTCGTTCCGGGCGAAGGAATGAATTTACTGCTCGGAAAAATCGCAACGCGCAATCAGCGCAATGTTCCTTTTGATTTCGACGGCGACGGCAAAACCGACATTTCAATTTTCCGCCCGTCAGTCGGCGAATGGTGGATAAATCGAAGCACCGCCGGAAACATCGCTTATCAATTCGGCACGAATTCGGACAAACCCGTCGCGGCTGATTTCACGGGCGACGGCAAAACCGACGCTGCCTTTTTCAGAGAATCGACGGGCGAATGGTTTGTTTTAAGAAGTGAAGATTCGAGCTACTATTCGTTCCCGTTCGGAACTTCCGGCGACATTCCGTCTGCGGCTGATTTCGACGGCGACGGGCGAGCCGACGCGGCTGTTTTTCGCCCGACCAATCAATACTGGTATATTTTGCGCTCGTCGGGCGGGACGACTATTCGTCAATTCGGCGCATACTTGGACGTTCCGGTTGCCGCCGATTATGACGGCGACGGAAAAGCTGACATCGCTATTTATCGCGCTTCGGTCGGCGAATGGTGGATTTTGAACAGCTCGACGGATAGTGCGTCGGCGGCGCAGTTTGGCGCTTCAAACGACAAACCTGTTGCGGGCGATTACACCGGCGACGGAAAAGCCGACGCGGCAGTTTTCAGACCTTCGACGGGCGAATGGTTTATCCTCAGAAGCGAAAATCAAAGCTACTATTCATTCCCGTTCGGAACTGCGGGCGATATTCCCGCCGCCGGAGATTATGACGGCGACGGTCGATTTGACGCGAGCGTTTTTCGTCCTTCAAATTCGACGTGGTATCTGAACAGGTCAACTGCCGGAACTTCGATTCAAGCCTTCGGGCAAAGCGGCGATTTTCCTGTTCCGAATGCTTTCGTACATTAAAATGTAATCTGAAATTTGAAATTTCAAATTACGAATTACAAAAGGCTTCGCGCGGGCGAAGCCTTTTCCTTTCGGCTCTTTTATGCAAATATTATTTAGTCGGTTTATTTTCACCCGACGATTTTTTGTGTCTTTTTACACGGCTTCACGGCACTGTGTGTAAAAAGTATCTTTACGGTCGAGAGTTTTACGACAATATATTCAAGGGATTTCAGGAGGGTTTAGTTAATGGGGATTAGCTCAAAGTGTATGCGAGTCGGCTTTTTTATGCTGGCTTTTTTTTGTGTTTTTTATAGTCAGGCGGTCGCCGCGCCCGGCGATTTGGATGCGGCTTTCGGCTCGGGCGGCAAAGTAATTACGACGGATTTTCGTCCCGACCCGTCGGCGAGTTCGAGCGCCGCCGCCGTTGCCGTTCAGCCTGACGGTAAAATCGTCGTTACCGGCATAACGAGCGAGCTTGCCGGAACTTTTTTCAGAAACTACATTATTCTCGCGCGTTATAATACGGACGGTTCTTTAGACCAAACGTTTGGCGCGGGCGGCAAAGTAGTTTCGGACATCGCCGGACCGCAGGTCGAAATAAACGCGATTGCGCTTCAGCCGGACGGAAAAATTCTCGTCGCCGGAACCGCTCCGATTTGGTTTGTCGTCGGCGTAAACAACGGATATAACTTCGTCGTCGTCAGATTTAACGCCAACGGCAGTGTTGATACGGGTTTCGGAGAATACGCCGGTCTCGAAATTACGGATTTCAGCGGCGGCACGACCAACGACGACGGCATTTATTCGATGTTGGTTCAACCGGACGGAAAAATCGCCGTCTCCGGTTATTCGCGTCAAGGCTCGCTGCGCGATTTCGCGCTCGCCCGCTACAATGCCAACGGAACGCTCGACAATTCTTTCGATACAGACGGAAAACTTGTAACTTCCTTTAGCTCAAACGACGACGAAGCGCGCGCCTTGCTTCTACAGCCGGACGGCAAGCTTGTCGCCGCCGGTTACGGTTTCAGCTCGACTTTCGATTTTGCGCTTGCACGCTACAACGTGGACGGCTCGCTCGATAATTCGTTTGATTCGGACGGCAAAACGACTCTGGATTTTGGCGGCTCGACCGACCAGGGACGCGCCGCCGTGCTCGAACCGGGCGGCAAAATCGTTGTTACAGGAAACGCCCGAATCGGAGGCGCACAGCCCGATATGGCGATTGCGCGCTTCAACCCGGACGGCTCGCCCGATACGACTTTCGACGGCGACGGCAAAAATACAATCGACTTTTTCGCCTTGAGCGATGTTGCTCAGGCAATCGTTCGGCAGTCTAACGGAAAGTTCGTCGTTGGCGGCTACGCGACTCTTCCGGCAGGTTTTCCCGAAAGGGATTTTGGCTTAGCGCGCTTTAATTCAAACGGCACGATTGATGCCGGATTCGGCACAAGCGGCAAAGTAACGACAAAGTTCGCCAACCTTGCCGACGATGATTTTATACGCGGTCTCGCCCTGCAAGCCAACGGAAAAATCGTCGCGGCGGGCGGCGGCATGACTCAGCCGAACTCGAGCACGCGTCTTGCTCTCGCGCGCTATTTAGGCGACGCGGTTACAATTTCAAATCGCGCTTTCGATTTTGAAGGCGACGGAAAAACCGACATTTCCATCTTTCGTCCTTCGGTCGGCGAATGGTGGATTAATCGAAGCACTGCCGGAACAATCGCTTATACTTTTGGCACGTCTTCCGACAAAATCGTTCCCGCCGATTACACCGCCGACGGTAAAACCGACGTTGCCGTCTGGCGTCCTTCGACCGGAGAATGGTTTATTTTAAGAAGCGAAGATTCAAGTTATTATTCGTTCCCGTTTGGAGCTTCGGGCGATATTCCCGCGCCCGCAGATTTTGATGGTGACAATCAGGCAGATGTCGGCGTGTTTCGCCCGTCAACTTCGACATGGTATATTTCTTTGTCTTCGGGCAAAACTCTGATTCAACAGTTTGGAGCAAATGGCGATGCGCCGGTCGTAGCCGATTATGACGGCGACGGAAAATCGGATATTGCCATTTATCGCGCATCGCTCGGGCAATGGTGGATTCAGAAAAGCACAAATAATTCCGTGATTGCTTTCCAATTTGGAAACTCAACGGACAAGGCAGTTCAAGGCGATTATACAGGCGACGCAATAGCCGATGTGGCGATTTGGCGTCCTTCGACAGGTGAATGGTTTATTTTGAGAAGCGAAGATTATTCGTATTACTCATTTCCGTTCGGCATTTCGACGGACATTCCCGCGCCGGGCGATTACGACGGCGACGGGAAATTTGACGCCGCTGTTTTTCGCCCGTCGGATTCAACTTGGTATTTGCAAAGGTCAACTGCCGGAACGTTAATTCAGGCTTTCGGCATAACGGGCGACCAGCCTGTTCCTTCGGCGTTTGCGCCCTAATTTAATTATTCTGAAATTACAAATTAAAAAGGCTTCGTTCTGAAATGAGCGAAGCCTTTTTAACAAATTAACAAAATCGAATGTTTTTTTTGTAATATTTTCAGAGGCTTGCTACACTTTGGAAATTCATTCGTCAGCTTTACTCAAAATCTATCTTCTTGGAGACATTATCTAAATGAAAACTGTCTGTAAATTATTAAGCTTCCTAAAGCCTCCGGTTTTAGGCGGAATGGGATTTCTTTCCGGTTTTTACTTTATTATTTTTGACAAAGAAAAAAATTTCTCCGAAAGCCTCAATTATATGATGCGCGCGCCGGAAGTTACCGTCTGGTGTTTGCTGATTGCGGGTCAGGCGGCTTTATGGTTTGGCTTTATCATTCCGGTAATAAAGAAACTTTGGGAATATCGTTGGTGGAAGAAAATAAGCCTTGAGCTGGTGTTTACGATTTTTATTATTGTAGGTTTGTGCTTGCTTTTTATCCAGAGTCATCAGAAGACAACCGACATTTCCAGTCTGCCCAATTTTCCGATTAACGCTCCCGACTTTCATCGCTTCAAAGTTAATATTTTAAATATTGCGGGAATCCTTTTGATATTTCCGACGCTTCTCGGAGGTTACTTTGTCGGTCATAGTTTTAAGCAATTAAAAGCTTCGGTTGCGGCAGATTCCGGCACAGATTCGGTTAAGAAATTTCTTAAATACAAAGAGGATTTGAATTGGTTTTTGACGGTGGTTGGTTTGATGGTCGGCGGCGCAACTTTAACGACGGGCGCTCTGCATCGCGCGCTCAGCGTTCTCAACACGGGTTATAAGCCGAACTCGCTGTTGATTCTTTTATACGGCGCTTATATTTCGGGCATTGTAGCTTTAATATTTATTCCCGCAATTATCAAAGCTCACGCGACGGGAAGCGCTCTGCGCGAAAAACTTCTGCCTTTTCCCGAAAACGAAATCGGCGGCGAAGAATGGATAAAATGGTCGGAAAACCGCTCGAAACTCGACGCGATGCTCGGTTTGAACAAAGACGTTTTCGATAATTTAAAGGTCGGTCTTGCCATCCTGACGCCGCTTGCGGCAAGCGCCGTTTCGCTGTTTATCGGGAAAGGCTGAATTTATTTTATAAAAAGCTTTTCTCAATTTTCCGCAACGTGCGGCGTGGCTTCGTCTTCGCGTTTTTCTTCGCGGATATTTGGAAGCTCGTCTGCCGAAATCAGCTTTTCGGCGGCGGCGTGCGCGGCGGCAAATTCGGTGTCGGGCGCGAGCACGAGCTGACAGCCGGTTTCGGCAATTTCGACAATTAATTTATCAAGCGCGGCGAGACGTTCAGCTTTTTGATTTACGCTTCGGATATAAATTACGCGGATTCGATTTGGAAATCTTCTTAAAATTTCGCTGTAAATTTCCGGGTCTTGCTCGCCGCTGTCGCCGATAAGAACGAACGGAAGATTTGCATACGTGTTCAAAATAAGCTCGATTTTTTCGAGTTTATGACCCGCGTGGTCGGAAGAGTTAAAAATCGTGTGATTGCCGAAATCTTTTAGAAAAATCGGACCGAGCGGTATTTTTTGAATTTTCAAAAATTCCATCAGCGGCGAATATAAATTCCAAGGGCTGCTCGAAACGTAAAAAATCGGGTTGTTTTCGTCGCCGCCCGCGCCGTTTTGCAAAGCGCGATAAAACGCCGCAACGCCTTTAAACGGAACGCGCGTGTGTTCGTTTAGAAAAGCGACCATCAAAAGCAATTTCAGTTTATTGGTGACGTTGCTGTATAAAACGGTGTCGTCGATGTCGCTGATGATGCCGAATTTTGCCGTCGCGGGCGGAATTTGAACTTGCCCGACCGCGCGCGCCGGTTTCCCGTCTTCGCCCGTCGGCTCAACGAGCTCCAATTCGATTTCCCGAAAAAGCGCGTCTTCCGTAATCGCTTCGATTGTGTTTAATTCGAGATAAAAATAACCTTCGTCGTCGCTTACGGCTTCCGTTTCGACATCTTGAAAACGCGCGCGGACGCGAGCGCCCGCGACTTCGTCCGTATCGAAACGCTTGTATAAATTAATCAAATTTCTGCGCTTGCCGTCCGTCTGATTCGCCGTAATCGTGCCTTTGTCTTCGAGCACGCGCCCGCTCAGCAGAAATCTATCGTTTGTGCCGTAGCCGAGATATGGAATTATCATCAAAGGCTCGTCAAAACCTTTCGTTCGCCGCCAGCGCGCTCTGATTTTGTCGGAAAAATTATCTACATCGTCGATAAAATCGTTGATTTTCGATTTCCAATCAGTCATAAAATTTTGGATTTTGGATTTTGGATTTTAGATTAAATTTTGAAAATTTGAAATTATCACGTTTCGTCGTTTCCAATCCAAAATCCAAAATCTAAAATCCAAAATCAATTAATCTCTTTACATTTTCGCCGAAATCATATAAATTGACGAACTTAAAAGCAATGCTTTTTCGTTAAAGCATCCAATAAACGTTTCAATTCGTCTAAACACTCGTAGAGTCAATTAACTATAAAAAAGGAAATATTATGAAGAAGATTTTGTTCGCTTTCATCGCAATTTCTCTATTTGTCGTGCTCGCCGGAAATTACGGCACGCGTTCAAAGGCGCAAATTTTAGCCGTCGATTTTCACAAACAGGAAATTTTTGCAAAGCTGATTGATTCAGCTAAAAAGACAGGCTCGGTTCACGTTATCGTCGGTCTTAATACGGAATTTATTCCCGAAGGCAATTTGAAAAAAGCCGAAATGACGCGCCAGCGGCTCGGCATTAAAGACGCGCAGGACGCTTTTCTCAATCGTTACGCGGCTTTTCGCGGCGGCAATGTAAAGCGTTTTGAATATATTCCGTTTCTTGCACTCGAAACCGACGCGGCAAGCTTGCGACTGATGCAAGAAGATTCGCTCGTCGCAAGCATTCAGGAAGACGAAATCGCCGACGCCGCGCTTGCCCAAAGCATTCCGATTGTCGGCGCAAATACGGCGTGGAATTTAGGTTACACGGGAAGCGGGCAAACCGTCGTGATTATCGACAGCGGCGTGGACAAAAATCACAGTTTTCTGGGCGGCAGAGTCATCTCCGAAGCCTGTTATTCTTCAAATACCGCATCTTCGACGAGCTTTTGTCCCGGCGGCGTTACGGAATCGACCGCATCCGATTCGGGCTTGAATTGTCTTGCGACGATTGACGGCTGCCCGCACGGAACAAATGTCGCCGGAATCGCGGCGGGCAATGACGGCGTTTCCATTGGCGGCGTTGCAAAAAACGCGAACATTATCGCCATCCAGATTTTTTCGCAATTTACTCCGACCGCCTGCGGCTCGGCTAGCCCTTGCGCGCGTTACTGGACTTCGGATTTAATAAAAGGCTTGGAGCGCGTCAGAACTCTGGCAAACACGATGAACAACATCGCCGCCGTTAATTTGAGCTTGCAGACCGGACAACAATTTCCCTCAAACTGCGATGCGGCGCACGCGGCAACCAAAGCGGCAATCGACAATCTGCGCTCGGTCAATATCGCAACCGTTATTTGTTCGGGCAATTTTGCTTTTACAAACGCTCTGACCGCGCCCGCCTGCATTTCGACTTCAATCAGCGTCGGCTCGGTCGATGACGGAAGTTTGGGAACAATGACCGACGTCGTTTCGAGCTTTTCCGACAGCTCGCCGCTTCTTCATCTGCTCGCGCCGGGACGCTGGATTAACTCGTCGATCCCGGGCAATCTTTTTCAAAATTATTCGGGGACTTCGATGGCGACGCCGCACGTTACGGGCGCATTTGCCGTTCTCCGCCAACGCAAGCCGACCGCGTCGATTCAGCAAATACAAGATACTTTAATCGCAACCGGACAGCCGATAACCGATTCGCGTAACGGCATCGTCAAACCGAGATTAAAAGTCGCCAGCGCGCTTCAGGCAATCGGCGGCACAACCGCTTTCGACTTTGACGGCGACCGCAAAACCGACATTTCCATCTTTCGCCCGTCAGCCGGCGAATGGTGGTATCAGCGCAGTTCGGACGGACAAGTTCCCGCCTTTCAATTCGGCAATTCTTCCGACAAAATCACGCCCGCCGACTACACCGGCGACGGCAAAACCGATGTTGCCTTTTGGCGTCCGTCAACCGGCGAATGGTTTATTTTACGAAGCGAAGATTCTTCTTATTATTCTTTCCCGTTCGGAACTTCAGGTGATATTCCCGCGCCAGCAGATTTTGATTCGGACGGAAAGGCTGACGCGACGGTTTTCCGACCTTCAAGCGCAACGTGGTTTATCCTGCGTTCTTCGGGCGGAACGACATTTCAGCCGTTCGGTCAAAACGGCGACGCTCCGGTTGTCGCCGATTATGATAACGACGGAAAAGCGGATATTGCGATTTACAGACCTTCTTTAGGTCAATGGTGGATTCAGAGAAGCACCGCCGGAACAATCGCTTACACTTTCGGAAATAGTTCCGACAAACCTGTGCAAGGCGATTATACAGGCGACGGCAAAGCCGACGTTGCCTTATGGCGCGACTCTACAGGCGAATGGTTTGTTTTGCGAAGTGAAGACGCGAGCTATTATTCATTTCCGTTTGGAACTTCGGGCGATATTGCCGCGCCCGGCGATTATGACGGCGACGGGAAATTTGACGCGACGGTTTTCCGTCCCTCTGCCGCGACGTGGTTTTCGCAAAGGTCAACAGCCGGAACGCTGATTCAAGGTTTCGGATTAAGCAGCGATTTGCCTGTTCCAAACGCTTTTGTGCCGTAAAATAAAAGACGAAAGGCGTCGCTAAATTTTGGCGACGCCTTTTCAATTTCGCACCCAAAAAAAATTTTCTTTTAAGCGAAAAAAAATATAAACGAAATCAAAAAAACTCGCATCAAAGCTTCCCGTAAACCCCTAAAACTTTGAACAATTTAATTAGATTTCACAGGTGAATTGCATCCGATTCACAATAGTCGAACTCTGTTTTTCACTCAAAATAATTGCCCGAAATAAAAAATATGAAAAAATTTTCGTTGTTGTTTTTTGCGTTTTTTGCCCTTTTTTTGCTTTTAGACAATCAATTTCAATTTTCCACTGTTTCCGCTCAAACAGATGTAAATAATGCGCGCGTTCAGCAGGAAAAAGATACCGAGCTTGCGGCATTTATCAAGCGTCTCACAAATCGTTCGACCGACGGTTTAACCCAGAACAGAAGCGCCAACGGCGTGCTCTCGCTCGACCTCGGCGAAGGTTTTCAAAACGTTATGCTTTCGAAAATCGACGTTGACGGCGAACCTGTCGCCGCTTGTGTCACGAGCATCGGCGAAGCCAACGCCTTTCTCGGCAGAAATCTTGAGACGGGCGAGCCTGTTTCCACCGCGTTTTTCCAGAAAGACGACGATGTTTCAATCGCGGCGCGTCACGGAATGTCGCAGGAAGAATTTGAGTTTTATAAAAAATTAATCGAAGACGCCGCCGCTCAGCGAGCCGAACGTACGAATGCCGCGACTCTTAACATCGTCAATCTCGACGGCGCGGGCGAAGGTTTTAACGACGCGACTGCGGCGACGCCCGAAGGCAACAATGCGGGCACGACGCGCGGAGAGCAGCGTCTAAATTTATTTAATTTTGCGGCGGCAATCTGGGGCGCGTATCTGGACACGAGCGTGCCGATTAATATCAATTCTGAATTCAATTCGCTGTCACCTTGCACGTCATCGGGCGGCGTTCTCGGCTCTGCCGGAACAATCAATATTCACAGCGATTTTCCGGGCGCGCGATTCGCCGGCACGTGGTATCACGCCGCGCTTGCCAACAAATTGAGCGGAACCGACTTAAATTCCGCCAGCTCCGAAATGAGAGCCAGATTTAACAGCGACGTGGACAACGGCTGCCTCGGCGCGGGAACAAGATTTTATTACGGTCTGGACAACGCGACGCCTTCGGGAAGAATAAATTTGCTCGTCGTTTTGCTTCACGAAATGGGACACGGTTTGGGCTTTTCGACTTTCTCAAACGGCTCGACCGGAGCGTTAAATAGCGGAATTCCCGACGTTTACACGCGCTTTATGTTTGACCGCACGACCGGCAAATACTGGAATCAAATGACGGACGCCGAGCGTCAGGCTTCCGCCTTAAACACTGGAAATCTGACGTGGGACGGTGCAAACGTAAAGATTGCGTCGGCAGGCGTTTTGAGCGGAGGAGGAGATTCGACGGGTCGCGTTCAATTATTTTCGCCAAACCCGTTTCAGCAAGGCTCTTCGGTTTCTCACTTTGATACAGCCGTTTCGCCGAACGTTTTGATGGAGCCGTTTATCAACGCCGGATTATCGCTCAGTTTGGATTTGACGCGCCAGCAGATGCGCGACATCGGCTGGTATCGCGACACAAACGCCGATTTAGTTCCCGACACGATTACAAACGTCCAGCCGAGCGGAACGAGCGTCTCTATCGGAACGAACGCAACGATAAGCTGGACAAACACGGGCGAGTTTAACCGCAACGTTACAATCGATTTATCGACCGACGGCGGCGCGACTTTTCCGACCGTAATTGCGACGAACATTGCCAACACAGGCTCATATACTTTTACAGTTCCGAACCTGCCGACCGCGCAGGCGCGAATTCGCGTTCGCGAGTATAATTTTGTTGACCCGTCAGGCGTTTCAGCCGCAAACTTTTCAATATCGACAGGCGGAACAGCCGCAAGCGTCGCGCCGTTTGACTATGACGGCGACGGCAGAACGGATATTTCCATATTTCGCCCGTCAAACGGTCAGTGGTGGATTTTGAAAAGCTCAAACGGCTCAAACGCCGCCTTCACATTCGGCAGCGGCTCGGACAAAATCGTTCCCGCCGACTATACGGGCGACGGCAAAACCGACGTCGCATTTTGGCGACCTTCGACCGGCGAATGGTTCGTAATCAGAAGCGAAAACAACAGCTTTTATTCGTTCCCGTTCGGCACAAACGGCGACGTTCCGACGCCTGCGGATTTTGACGGCGACGGCAAAGCGGACGCGGCTGTCTATCGTCCTTCAAACTTCACTTGGTATGTCTTTCGCTCGACCGGCGGAACGGGAATTTATCAATTCGGCGCAAACGGCGACTTGCCCGTAGCGGCGGATTACGACGGCGACCGTAAAGCCGACATCGCCATTTATCGCCCTTCAAACGGGCAATGGTGGATTAGTCGTTCGGCGGCGGGCGTTATCGCCTACACTTTCGGAACTTCAACCGATAAAACCGTTCCGGCGGATTACACCGGCGACGGAAAAGCCGATGTAGCGTTTTTCCGACCTTCGACGCGCGAATGGTTTGTTTTAAGAAGCGAAAACGCGAGCTATTATTCCGCGCCGTTCGGAACTTCGAGCGACATTCCGACGCCGGGCGATTTCGACGGCGACGGTCGTGCGGATTTTGCCGTTTACAGACCGAGCGAAACCAACTGGTATCTGCTGCGTTCGACCGCCGGATTTACGGCTCAGCAATTCGGAAGCGCGGCGGATTTGCCGACTCCGAACGCATTCGTTCGCTAAATTTTATCCTCACCGAAAAAATGCTTCGCTTAATTTTCTGAGCGGAGCATTTTTTTTGTCTTTTTCGCTCTCTATTTGATACTGTGTAGCTACATACGCGAGTAAAACCGCCGTACGGGCGGTCATTCAAGGGTTTTCGAGCAGAGGGTTTATGCAGAATTCGACGAAAAAATAAGTGTCGGCATGTCTTTTGTCGGCACTTTTTTGTTTTTTCGGATTTAGCGAAATAAAGGGGGGAAGGTTTTATGTCGGGCAAAATTTCAGCGCATTTTAAATTCATTCAAGGTTTGTTTTTTTTGACAGTTTTTTTATCGATCGCGCAGGCGCAGAGCGGCTTGCCGCCGCTTTTCGACGCGCCTTGGCGAGGATTTGATACGGGAAATTTCGGAAACGGTTTTCTTCCCGTTTCGATGGCGACGGGCGATTTGGACGGCGACGGCGATACGGACATTCTCGTCGGGCAAGGCTTTGCCGGAGGTTTTGAAAACGGCGGAACGGGCGTTTCCGTTTTGAAAAATCGCGGCGACGGAACATTTCTCGCGCCCGTTTATTACGCGCTTCCGCAAGGTCAAACCGTCGCGGAAGTCGCGCTCAACGATTTTGACGCCGACGGCGATTTGGACGCTTTCGCCACGATTCGCGGCGCAAACAACACGCAGTCAAAAGTTAACGTCTGGCGCAACAACGGCGACGGCTCGCTCGCCGCGCACGTCGAATTTCAAACCGGAACAGGACCTTTCGGAATCGTCATCGCCGATTTTACGGGCGACGGACACGCCGATATTGTTACGGCAAATTCTAACATCAACGCCAAAAACGTTTCTCTTCTCCGGCACAACGGGCTGACGGGCGCAAACGCGGGCTTTCTCGCGCCCGTAAATTTCGACGTCGGACTGAACGTTAAATACGTTGCGTCCGCCGATTTAAACGGCGACGCGAAACCGGATTTGGCTGTCGGCAGTTTCCAAACTCAAATAAGCTTTCTTTCGATTCTTTTAAATAACGGAAGCGGCGGTTTCGGCGCACCGACCACATATGAAGCCGCGCCCGGCGCGCTTCCAAATCAAACCTCTCTGGCGGTCGAATTAAAAGATTTGGACAACGACGGCGACGCGGATTTAATCGGCGGCGCGATGTATAACACCGGCGGAAGCGTAGACCGCGGCGCGATTACGATTCGCCGCAACAACGGAAGCGGCACATTCGGCAATCACGAAACTTACATGTATGCCAATTACGCCTCGGAGCCGACCGAATTTGCCATAGACGACATAAACGCCGACGGATTTGCCGACATCGTTGCCGTCACGCCTTCGGGACGCTCGATTGAAGGCTTTGTCGCGCTCACGTCAAACGGCGCGGGCGGCTTTAACGCGCCGGTTTATTACGAAGCCTCGCAATGGACATATGCCGCCGCAATTTTCGACGCGGACGGCGACGGCGATAAAGACGTCACGACGGTCGCTCAATTTTCCGCCGCGCTGACCGTTCATAAAAATCCCGGCAACGGCATTTTTCCTGTGCCGGCGCGTTTTCCAATCGGTCAATTTACAGACGCGGTTGAAAGCGCAGACATCGACCACGACGGCGACATCGATATTGTCACAAACAACGAAGTGAGCATTATCTCGCCGGACGGCGTCGTAATGGTGCAGAAAAATAACGGCGACGGGACTTTTCAGCCAGCCGTTTCATATCTTCAGCCGAAAAATTTTGCCGATATGAAACTGCGCGACATAAACGGCGACGGCTTTGTCGATTTGGTTCTCGCACCCGACGGGAGCGACGCGCCGTATCACTTCGGAACGGCTCTGAATAACGGCAACGGCACGTTTGCGCCGACCGTCGTCACACAAGTTTTTTCCTGCGGCGATGGCTCGATTGACGCTTTTGATTTGGATGCCGACGGCGACCGCGACGTCGTTTTAACCGAAGAAGAAGGCTGCGTCGGCGGTCCGCCGCCGCGAATATTTATTTTCCGAAACGACGGAAATCAAAACTTTTTCGCCTTTCCGCCGCTTATGCCGGGCGGATTTGCCTTCGGAATCGCCGGCGCGGACGCGACGGGCGACGGGCGCGTCGATTTGATTACGAGCCTTTCGACCGGAATGGGCGTTATCCCGAATTTAAATAATAATTTTACGTTCGGCGCGCCGATTATCAGCAGCTCGCCCGCGTATAAATTTAAGCTCGCCGATTTTAACCGCGACGGTAAAACCGACGTCGGGATGATTTTGCCGCAGACGTTTTTTGACGTCGATGTCGGCACGGCTCTCGGCAACGGCAACGGCACGTTTGCCGCCGTTCAAACGCAAAACGGCTCGAACACGGCTGAATCCTTACGCATCAGCGACGATTTAGATTTAGCCGATTTCGACCGCGACAACAAAATCGATTTGCTTACATTTAATTACGCTTCAAACGACGTCTCGCTTTTCCTCAACAGCGGCACGGGCGCGCTTCTCCCGCAGCAGCGTTACGGCATCGGCAACACGCCGCAATTCGGAACGGTCGCGGATTTTAACGGCGACCGCAAACCTGACATCGCGGGCGCAATCAGCCTGCCGCCGAGCGGTTTTCAAAATGTAATCGTCGTCTTGCGCAATCTTTCGACGCGAAGCACGAAAACAGCGTTTGATTACGACGGCGACGGCAAAACGGACGTTTCGATTTATCGCCCGACGGCGGGCGAATGGTGGATAAACCGCAGTTCGGGCGGCACGATTGCTTATACTTTCGGCAATAATTCCGACCGCATCGTTCCGGCAGATTTTACGGGCGACGATAAAACGGACGTCGCCGTTTTCAGAGAATCGACGGGCGAATGGTTTATTTTGCGAAGTGAAAATTCTTCTTATTATTCTTTCCCGTTCGGAACTTCCGGCGATGTTCCTGTTGTCGGCGATTTCGACGGCGACGGTCGTGCCGATGCGGGCGTTTTTCGTCCTTCGACGGCGACTTGGTTTATTTTGCGCTCGTCGGGCGGAACTTTGATTCAATCTTTCGGTCAATCGGCAGACGTTCCGGTCGTTGGCGATTACGATAATGACGGCTCGAGCGATATTGCGATTTATCGTCCTTCAAACGGGCAGTGGTGGATTCAGCGAAGCGCTTCGGGCGTGATTGTTTTCCAATTCGGCAATTCGACGGACAAACCCGTTCAAGGCGATTACACCGGCGACGGCAAAACGGACGTCGCGATTTGGCGTCCGGCGACGGGCGAATGGTTTGTTCTCAGAAGCGAAAATCAAAGCTATTATGCCGCGCCGTTTGGCGTTTCGACCGACACGCCCGCGCCGGGCGATTACGACGGCGACGGCAGATTTGATTTCGCCGTTTTTCGTCCGTCCGATACAAACTGGTATCTTTTGAGAAGCACGTCCGGATTTACGGCGGTTCCGTTTGGTTTGTCGGATGACATTCCTGTTCCGTCGGCGTTTGTGCCGTAGAAAATAAGAGACGAAAGGCGTTGCCGGAATTTTGGCGACGCCTTTTTGTTTTCTATTAATTGCCTATTGAATACAATTTATTTATCATTAAATTGTAGCCGCGAGGGGCAACTAAAATTTTTACCAACAAGGGAGGCTTTTGAAATTATGGCGGACGGTAATAAATGCGGACACGAAATCTGTGTCTGCACGGTCGGTGATGATGAAGAATATTGCAGCGAGCATTGCGAAGACGCGGTAGACCAGGATATAACGGAAATCGCCTGCGACTGCGGTCATTCGGGCTGCGAATAATTAAATTAATTTTTTAACGAAAAAAGGCTTTGACTGAAATTTTCATCAAAGCCTTTTTTCTTTTCTAATTTTACTTTAAATCAGGAAACGCTTCCGCCTGCTCCAGCCTTTAGTCCGCCGAATACATATCGGTAGATAAGAAGAAGCACAATCGCGCCAAGGATTGACATAATCCAGCCTGCCGTATAACCTTCGCCGCCCCAGAGCTTACTGCCGATAAACGTTCCGAGCAGCGAGCCTAACACGCCGATTATAGCCGTGATAAGCCAACCGAGCGCGCCGCTCGAAATCGGCTCTTTTCCGGGCAATATAAGCCTCGCAATCAAACCAACTATCAATCCAACAATTAACTGCCAAATAATAGACATATCTTGTTTCTCCTTATTTTATAAATTTTCGTTCCGAATAATTGAAACTTATCACCTTTTTCTTTTTATTCCAAGTAAGTTTTTCACTTATTTGTTATCCAAAATCTGCAAAATGTCGTCTATCAATACATCCGGGTCGAAAGGCTTTGTGTGATATTTCTGAAAACCCGAGCTATAAGCTTTTTTCTTGTTCTCGCCCGCGACAAATGCGCTCAGGGCAATAGCCGGAATTTTTCCGCCTTCCGCCGCCGGAAGCTTTCTAACTTGATTGATAAGCGCGTAGCCGTCTTCGACCGGCATTGCCAAATCCGAAATAATCGCATCGGGCAAATCGTCTTTCGAAGCGCGCAAGATTTCCATCGCATTTTGAGCCGATTCGGCGCTTTCAATCGTCGCGCCGCATTGTTCGAGAACGAGCTGAAGCACTTGACGCGAATCGGGGTCGTCTTCGACAATCAGAATTTTCAAATCCTTCAAAAGCTTCTGGTCTTTCGGATTGGAAACTTTTATCTCGGCGGAAATTTCTTCTTCGGTAAAATACAAAGGAATCTCGACGCTAAAGCGCGAGCCTTGCCCGATGCCTTCGCTTTCGGCTCTAATAATTCCGTTGTGTTTTTCGACGAGAATTTTTGAGATTGAAAGCCCGAGACCCAAACCGCTCCTGTCGCCCGCCGTTCCTTGCGCGAATTGATTGAAAATATCCGGCAGAGCCTCGGCGCTGATTCCCTGCCCGTTGTCCGTAACCGAAACTTTAACTTTATGCTTATCGACCGAAGCATTTATCGTAACCGCGCCGCCTTCGGGCGTAAATTTTATCGAATTGGAAACGATATTCGTAAAAACCTGCTGAAGCCGAACCATATCGCCGAAAACTAAAATTTTAGTATTTTCGGCGCTGAATTCGAGCGCGATTTCTTTGGCTTCGGCGGAAGGTTTTTGCGAGTTGTAGACGTTTTTGACGACTTCGTAAAGATTTGTCGGGCGAAATTCGAGCCGCAGCTTGCCGGACGCGATGCGCGCCGAATCGACCAAATCTTCAATCAATTTTGCCTGCGAGCGCGCGCTTCGCTCGATTGTTTCAAGCGCGTTTCGCTGCGTTTCGCCATCGACTTTTCTGGTCAGAAGAATTTTTGTCCAGCCCAAAATTGCGTTCAGAGGCGAGCGAAGCTCGTGCGAGACGATTGCGAGAAAATAATCTTTTGTGCGGTTGGCTTCTTCGGCTTCGTCGCGCGCCTTTTTTTCGCGCGCGTAGATTTTGCTCAATTCTTCCGAAGCCAGTTTTTTCTCCGTAATCCGGCGAACAACGCCCATCATACTGAAAGGCTTGCCTTCAAAGTCGAGATAAGTTTTTCCCTTCGACGAAACCCAGTGAATGCTTCCGTCCGAATAAATTATGCGAAATTCCGAATCGTATTCCTTGCCGTAAGTTTGCGATTCGTTAAACGTCGTTTCGACGCGCTCGCGGTCTTCGGGATGAACGATGTCGGCAATCGAAAGCAAAGTAATCGTCTCGTTTGGCGGAACTTCAAACAGCTCGTTGCATTTCGGCGTCGAAAAAATTTTGTCCTCGACCAAATCCCAAAACCACAAACCGATGTCGGCATTTTCGGCGGCATAAAGAAGATGTTCCGAGCGCTGTTTATAAAATTCGACTTCCTTTTCCCGAACCGTTACGTCCTGCGCGCAGAAAAAAATTCGATGGCTTTTTTTATCCTTCAAAGGATACATAAAAAACTCGATTGTTAATTTTTCTTCCGCGTTTATTCTAAAATCCAGAATCGTTTTCGTTTTTTCGCCTTTCGCCGCATCCTGAATCGCTTTTTCCAAAATGCCCGGCGTGTATTCGGTCGATTGCCAGTAGACGGTTTCGGAAAATCTCTGCCCGATTAAAAGCTGAGGATTCATTTCGGTTTTTTCAAAAACTTTGCCTTTCAGAGTCAAAACAAAACCTTCCGGGCTTAAACTGCCGAAAAACGCAAAGACATTTTCTAAAATTTCTTCCGTGATAAAGTCAGGAATCGGAGCGATACTGTTTTTTACCTGCATAGAATTAAGGGGCAAATCCGTTAATCTCGGAGGAAGAAGCGGATTTTATTCCAAGCGCAATTTTTCACCAAAAATTTATCTACAAAATATATTTTAACAAGTATTTAAAAGAGGAAAAAACCTCGATTCCGATTTATCTGGAAACGAGGTTATTCGGTAAAAAAGCCTAAACTTAAAATTGCTCGGTTGCTGGGCAATAAATTTCTCAAGTAAGTTAGACGGCTCTTCTACCGGTCAAGAGACGAATAATGAAAACAACTAATGCCACTAACAAAAGCAGGTGTAAGATGCCTCCAAAGGTATTAGATGTTACCAATCCGATTAACCACAAAACTAATAAAATAACGATGATTGTTTCTAACATAAATTTTCTCCCTCCATTAAATTATGCTTTAGCAGCATTTCTGTCACATTTATCATTTCAATTCTTGTGCCAAAAACTCAAACATCCGATTAATAAAGGCTTTAACGCCGTTTCGTGTTTTACGCGTCGAAAAAAACAAGATGCAAAGTATCGAATCAATACAAATTTAATTGTTTTGAAATTAGACAGAAAGCAGTATCAGTAAAGAAGACTTGTTGTGTATTAAAACGTTGCAGTTTAAAGTCGTGTTATAATTTTTAAAATATGAGTGTTTTTGCGTAAGTATTACAATAATTAAATTTAACAAAAATGGCATAATCGTTGCGATAAACCTTTTCTGTAATTCGGAATTATCTGTGACAAGATAATCTCGGTAGTCCGTATATCATGATAAAAGAGTGCGGACCCTTTGGAAGAGATGAGTAAAGGGGGCTTGTCTCTTCCTTTAATTTACCTTTCCTCTAATTTTTTATTTATTATATTTTGATAGAATTTAAGTAACTCGTTATTTTAGGAAAACGTAAACTTAAAGAAATATGGCAAAAAAAGCGTTAGTAATTGACGATGATATAGCTACGCTGGAATTGATGAAATTTCAGCTAAACGAAGAAGGTTTTGACGTTCTGACGGCAGAGCGCGGGCAGAAGGGTTTGAATCTTGTCGCCGAAAACGACTTTGACATAATCCTGACCGACCTGCATCTGCCCGATTTCAGCGGCATCGAAATGGTTCGCCGCTGTAAGGAAATCTCGCCCGAAACGGAAATTATTATGGTGACGGGTTTCGGCTCGATGGAAAAAGCCATCGAAGCGACGAAAGCCGGAGCTTTTTATTACGTCGAAAAACCGATTGAGTTTGAAGAATTATTTGTCCTGATTGAAAAAGCGGTTGAAAGAAAACAACAGACAAAGGAAATCAAAGAGCTTCGCGGAAAGCTTTCGAGCCGGACGTCTTATGAAGGCGTTATCGGCGGAAGCCGCGCGATGCAGGATATTTACGAGATTATCGAATCGGTCGCCGATTCGGACGCGAATATTTTAATTCTCGGCGAATCGGGAACGGGAAAAGAAGTTATCGCCAACGCGGTTCATTATAAAAGTCATCGTTCGAGCAAGCCTTTTGTAAAAGTAAACTGCTCGGCTTTGCCGAAGGAATTAATCGAATCTCAGCTTTTCGGACACACGAAAGGCGCTTTTACGGGCGCGACCTCGGATAAGACAGGTTTTATCGGGCAGGCGAATAAAGGAAGTCTTCTGCTCGACGAAATCGGCGAAATGCCTCTGGAATTACAACCGAAATTATTAAGAGTCTTGCAGGACGGAATTTATTATCGCGTCGGCAGCGATAAGCCGCAGGAAGTCGATTTTCGCTTGATTTCTTCGACCAACCGGCATCCATTCGACGCGATTCAGGACGGAAATCTGCGCGAAGATTTGTATTATCGAATCAATACAATCGAGATAAAAATTCCGCCTCTGCGCGAGCGAATGGAAGACGTTCCGATGCTTGCCGAGCATTTTCTGCAAATTTACGCCGAGAAATATAACCGGAAAGACGCGGAGTTTTCCGAGAAAGCTTACGACCAGATGCTCAATTACAATTGGCGCGGAAACGTCCGCGAGCTTCAGCACGTCATCGAGCGCGCGGTACTGCTCAGCAAAGGCGGCAAAATTATAAAATTAAACATCCCGAAAAATATGGAAAGCTCCGTGTCTTACGCAGGCATTTCGGGACGCGAAGGCGTTTTTGAAAGCATTTCAAGCGACGAATCTTTCGACGTCGGCAGCGACCACAACGGCAACGGAACTTTTATTCCCAAAGATTTGTCGGGCGAGGCATTGTTTGAGGAAGTCGGAAAATTTATCGTCGAAAAACTTCCCGAACCCGAAGACGGCGAAGAACAAAAAGACGTTTTTAATTCGCTCGAAAACGGAGTCGTCTTAGCCGCGCTCAAACGCACAAACGGCAACAAACAAGCGGCGGCAAATCTTCTCGGTCTATATCGCCCGCGCCTTTACGGAATGATAAAGCGGCACAATCTTGAAGACAAAATTTAAATAGTGGAAAACGGATAACGGAAAATGGAAAATGTAAGAACAACTTCTTCATTTTCCATTTTCCGTTTTTCACTTCTTAGTTTTGGTGCAAAGCCATAAAAAAGTATTGCTTTTTAAATGATATTGGAGTATAAGTTCCCTACAAAGAAAAATAATAGCTCCCGACAGCTTTCGTTAGACGCTTCATCCTAAAAGTCCCGACGACGACGCAAATAATTATCACTCTCTCCGTTTATCCGTTTATCCGGATAAATACGGTTTTTCTTTACTTTTTTCAGGCGCAATGGTGCAAAAACAACTATTGGTGCAAAGCCAATTTATGAGGAGATAAAAAAATGTTGCGAAAAATCTATCTTATTTTGTCGTTATTACTGACGGTCGGGAGCGTTTCGGTATTTGCCAACGTATTTTTGAATCCCGGATTTGAAAATCCTCCGCCGCCAAATTCCAGCCCGGCAGTTCGATTTATACCCGATACGGGTGCTTTCGGATGGAAAACAACGCATCCGCTCGGCGCTTTTTGCGGGTTGGGTCCTTTGTGTCGCCCGATTGAGTTTTGGTCGAACGGTCAGGGCGGAATTCCGCCCGCGCAGGGTGTTCAGTTCGTAGAATTAAATGCGTATAAACTTTCCATGCTTTTTCAACAGGTTGCGCTGACAACCGGCGACACGTTAAATTGGAGCTTTCTTCATCGCGGACGCTTATCGTCGAGCACATTTGAAGTCGTCGATTTCAGAATCGGCATCCCGGTTTTCCCTCCCGGTGGTTCTTTGCCGCCGGATTCTTATGGATTCTCAATAGCCAAAGTCGCCACGACAAGCAGCGGAGCAAATGTAATTGTGTCGAGTTCGGGAACGATTACGGTGACGCCGGTTGGAAACGGTTGGGTTCGTTATTCGGGAAGTTACGTCTATACCGGCGCAACTCAAACCGTAAACATAGGTTTTAGTTCGGCGGGTAATTTGAACACGAATCCAAGAGAAAGTATCGGAAATTTTATCGACGACGCCAATCTCGAAATTAACGGCTGCTGCGACCAGATGAAAGTCACGCCGTTTTGGGAGCCTAACGTAGCCATCGATTACAAGACATTCGAGATTTATAATCTTAAATCTCCGTCGTCCGACATTTGTTCGATTGATATTGATATAAGAAATTCACCTAATAATCAACAGCCGCCGAGCGGTTGGCAGGGCGGCGAGCTTTTTGTCAACGGTTTATTCAGGTCTATTCCGCAATGGTGGAGACTTCCTTACAACCGGATTCCGAACGGAACGAACGGCGCAACCGTAATTGACGGGCATCCCGGCATCAGCGCGTCAGCCGTCAGGTTTAATCTGGGCATCGATTATTCGACGCCTTACACGGGAACGGTTACTCTGATAATAAAGCATTGCGACGGGCTTATTTGCAGATTGACCTTTCCAAACTGGACTCCGCAGCCGCCGATGCGCAGCGGAATTATCGCCAACGAAGCTTTTCGAAACGGCTTTGAACAGGAGTTTGCAGCGGTTACAACCAGATTTCAGACATTAAGAGCCGCGAAAGGCTTTGTTAAATGGATTGTCGTCGAGGCTTTGGACGAAGATGCGGAAATATCTTCGGCTGATGCCAAATCATCAAATAAAAATCCGGTTGAAGATACGGACGCGTCCGCCGAAAAAAACAGCCTTAACGCTGCTTCTACGGCAATACGACGAAAAGTCGCGCTTTATGAATTGTCGCAGCCTGTCAGCCTTGAAAAAGCTATCGGCGGAGAACTCAATCTGGTCATCAAACGCGGCGGGAAACTTTCCGTTAAACCCGGATTGAAATATATTTTCTTTGACGAAAGTGCAAACCCGATCGGTTTCACGACCAGCGAGGAAGGAAAATAAATCAGGCAAATATAATTTTTACGGAAGATTAAATGCCTTAAAATAAAAAACGCCTTTTATTCTTATCAAATAGAAGGCGTTTTTTATTTTCCCAAGAATTAATAAATAAAAAGAAGGTGGGAGAAAGCTCTTATCTGGCTGGCGCGGTAACGTTGATGTCGATTTTTTCCTTCTTCGTTCCGCCTAAAAATCCGCTGTAATATAAAGCGCCTGCAATAATCGCGACAACTATCAAGAATGTAATTGCCCAAATCAGGTTGTTTCCTGTGCTGTTTCCTTCTCCGTCTGCCATATTTTTTGTCTCCTAAAATATTTTTATAAAACTACTCGTAAAAAGTTAAAGCAAAAGAAATGCCACAATAAATAAAACCGATAAAAGCCGTAAATATGAGTTTTAGCAATGAAGTTATATAGCTTAAATATCAAATAGTTGCAATGATTTGAGACATACCTGTAAAGCTATCATACAAACTTTTAAAATATTTATGTTTGCCTTTATGTGTGGTGACGCACAAAAACCGCCTAAATACAGTGAAAATAAAAAATCATTATTAAAAATAAGACGGTATGGTTATTGCCTCAAAGCAAGTGCGAAATTCTCTAAACTTTCCCCCCGAAAGTGTTTTAGTCAGGAGCTAAGTTCGTTGTGACTGGATTAATAAATAAATTAGCTGTCGGAGAAAATACTGATAAGAAAATAGTAAAACTTCCCTATCTGGTTTTGGCTATCTCGATTATCCTGACGCTCGGCGCAACTTTGCTTTTTTACCAAAACGCGCAAAGCCGCGACTATATCAGATTTAACAACTCGGTCGGGCGCGTTCAATCGACGATTGAAAACCGTTTGAATCTCTATATCGCGCTGCTCAAAAGCGGGCGCGGATTTGTCGAATCGACCGAACATTTAAATCGTCAGAATTTCGCCAATTACGTAAAAAGTCTCGAGCTCGAAAAAAATTACGCGGGCGTTCTCGGAATGGGTTTTAACAAAGTCGTTTTGCCCGACGAGCGCGAGGCTTTGACAAGACAAATGAAGGCGGAAGGCTTTGCCGATTTTAAGATATTTCCCGAAGGCGAAAGAGAAATTTATCAAACGATTACTTATCTCGAACCGCTCGACGAGCGAAACCGGAAGGCAATCGGCTTTGATATGCTGACCGAGGAAAACCGGAAACAGGCGCTCGCGCGCTCAAGAGATTTGGCGGCGGAAACGCTGACGGCGAAGGTTTTTTTAATTCAGGAAACCGAACCCGACAAACAAGCCGGATTTTTGATTTACCTGCCGATTTACAAAGGCGGGCAAGTTCCGCCGACGATTCAGGAACGCCGGCAAAATTTATCCGGCTACATCTACAGCCCGTTTAGAGCCGAAGATTTTTTGCGCGCGATAAAGGGCGAGACTTCCGAAGTAGCGATTAGAATTTACGACGGCGAGTTAAAGCCTGAAAACCTGCTCGTGCAGTCCGGTTACGATAACGCGTCGAGTTTTGACAGTCAAAAAGACAAATCGCTTTATACAAAAAGCATTCTTGAAGTCGCGGGAAGACGCTGGATTATCGAATATATTCCGCTTCCGGCGTTTGCCGAGCAATCGAATTTAACGTGGATTCCGTTAATTTTTACGGTCGGCGTCATTTTCAGTTTTCTGGTTTTCGGCGTGACTTACGCCGAAGCCGCTTCGCGCGCAAAGCTTCAAAATACAGCCGCCGAGCTTTTCGAGCTTGAAGCGCAGAAACAAACCCTTCTCGAAAAAGAACAGCGCGCGCGCCTTGTCGCAGAGCAGGCAAATACGACCAAAGACGAATTTATCTCGGTAGTTTCGCACGAGCTTCGGACGCCGCTCAATGCGATTGCGGGCTGGACGAAAATTTTAAAAACCGAAAATCTTTCCGACAATACGAAAGACCTTGCCTTGAAAAAAATCGAGAATAATCTGCGCTCGCAGACAAAGCTGGTCGAAGAACTGCTGGATTATTCGCAGATTGTTTCCGGCAGAATAAACCTCGACGCCAAACCGTTTGATTTTTCCGGCATCTTTGAAAGCTCTTTTCACGAAATGGAGCCGAAGGCACACGGCAAAGATATAATTCTTGTGAAAAACAACCATCTAAACGGTCAGCAAATCATCGGCGACCGCGAGAAAATAAAAATCGTAATCTTAAATCTTCTCTCAAACGCCATCAAATTTACGCCTGCGGGCGGAAAAGTCGAAGTCGAAGTCGAGGAGAAAAACGAGCGTATAGAAATGACGATAAAAGACACGGGCAGAGGCATCAGCAAAGATTTCCTTCCGCACATTTTCGACCGTTTTCGTCAGGACGACGCTTCGACGACGCGATTTTACGGCGGCTTGGGTTTGGGCTTGGCAATTTCCGAACATATCGTCAAGCTTCATAACGGCTCAATCGAAGCTCACAGCGAAGGCAAGCAGAAAGGCTCCGTCTTCGTCGTCAAAATTCCCTGCCGGAAATGCTGAATCTGTATGCATTTACTACGATTTAATCATTAAAATCTTGTGAAATAAAACTCAATCCTGTCTTTAACTTACTACTTTTCAATGACTTATAGCCGCATTTCGTTTCAATGGCATAAGACTTGCTCAATTTATACGTTGGTGAAAAATGAATGAACTACAACATATATATATAAATCTTGCAGGCTTTTTAACATGGAGGTTAAAGTATGAGAAGGAAATTTACAGTTTTATTTGCTGTCCTGATTTTTGGTCTAACGACAGCAAACAGTATTGACGCACAAAGACCATATACGGCTACGGACAGCCAGGTTCAATATCTCCTCAATCGAATAGAAACAAGAACAGACACATTCAAACGCTCGATGAACAGCGCGCTCGACGCGAGTTCATTGAACAATTCCGACACGGAAGATTCGGTTTTCGAATATATCACGCAATTTGAAAATGCGACCGACGCGCTGAGCCAAAAATTCGCTTCGCGCCAATCGGTCGATACGGACGTCGAAGACGTTTTGACGCGCGCCGCTTTTATCAATCAATTTATGCGCAACAATCGCTTAACGACTGCGGCGCAAAGCAATTGGAATTACCTGCGCACCGATTTGGACACTTTGGCGCGTTATTACGCGATAAGCTGGAACTGGACAAATCCGGTCGTAACGACTACCACGACAACGCGTTCTTATCGCGTTACCGACGCTCAGGTGCAGGGACTTTTGACGCGCATCGAAACCAGAACCGACGCTTTCAAGCGAACGATTAATCGCGCGTTGACCAGAAACAATGCAAATACGGGAAACGATGTTTTTGAATATATCGCTCAATTTGAAAGCGATACCGACAGATTAAAACAAAGATTCGACGCTAATCAATCGGTCGGCTCGGACGTTTCGCAGGTTTTGAATCGCGCCGCCGCGATTGACGCTTTTATGCGCAGCAATACCTTAACGCCCGGCGCGCAGCGTGATTGGGGTTATCTGAAAACCGATTTGGACACGCTTGCAAGTTATTACGATGTAACGTGGAATTGGACAAATCCGCCGCTTGGAAATACCACAAATCCGCCGGTTGGCTCGATTCCTTATCGCGTTTCCGAGACAAACGTCAGAACTCTTATCACGCGTCTGGAAACGAACACGGATAATTATCGACGCCAAATCACGCTCGATTTAGACCGCAGCGTTTTGAACAACACGAGAAGTGAAAATTCGCTAAACACGTCTATCTCCGACTTCGAAGATGCGGTGGATAAATTAAAAGTGAATTTCAACGCGCGCCGTTCTACGTCCGCCGACGTTGACGAAGTTTTGAATCGCGGTTACGCCATCGATTCGTTTATGCGCGATTATCGTTTGAGCACTTCGACGCAAACGCAATGGACGGCAATCAAACGCGATTTGGATACTTTGTCGAATTATTACAACGTTACGTGGGATTGGAATCGCCAACCGACGACCAGATTCGACCAGATGTTGAACGGAACTTACCGGCTTAATGCGGCTCAAAGCGACGACGTTACGGCGATTGTCGATAACGCGACATCGACTTTGTATCAGGCAAACCAGCGCGACCGCGTGAGAAATAATCTCGAACGCCGCCTGACTTCGCCCGATATGCTGGCGATTGAAAAATCAGGCTCGCAGGTAACAATCGCTTCGAGCACTTCGCCGCAGGTAACTTTTAACGCCGACGGAACGCCCCGGACTGAAACGAACAATAACGGACGTGTTACCAAAATTACGGCAACCAGCAGTTATGACGGCGTTGCAATCAGTTATGAAGGCGAAAGAATGAACGATTTTTACGTCAACTTTATTCCGATGAGCAACGGTCAACTGAAAGTCGTTCGCCGTCTCTATCTGGAAAACAGAAACGATACGATAACGGTTGCGAGCATTTACGACAAGGTAAGCCCGACGGCGCAATGGTCACAGGTAACAAACGGAAACGTTGCGACGACGACAGGCTCGCTCAACAATACGTTTGCCATTCCGAACAACACGCAAATGACGGCGGTTTTGACGACGCCCGTTTCGACGAAAGCGAGTCAAAACGGCGACCGTTTCCAGATGGAAGTAACTTCGCCTTCGCAATATCAAGGCGCGATTATCGAAGGTCGCGTGGCGCGAACCGAGCGTTCGGGTCGCGTTACGGGCAGAGCGCAGGTTTCGCTCGAATTTGACACGATTCGCCTGCGCAACGGTCAAACTTATCGTTTCGCCGGAATCGTCAATGCGGTGACGACGGCGAGCGGCGAAAAAGTTGCGGTCAACAACGAAGGCGTTGTCCGCGACAACAGCCAGACGAGTAAAACCGTCCAGCGTGCCGGAATCGGCGCGGCGCTCGGCGCTTTAATCGGCGCGATTACGGGCGGCGGTTCGGGTGCGGCAATCGGCGCCGGAGTCGGAGCCGGAGCAGGCGCCGGAACGGTCATTTTGCAGGGACGCGACGATGTCGAACTCGGCAACGGAACTGAATTTTCCATTACCGCGTCGGCACCCGCAAACGTTAGCTTAAATAGATAAGTGTCAGGTTTTAGGTGTTAGGGATTAGGCAAAAATCTAAAACCTAACACCTAATTTTACAGGAGGAATTTATGCAGAAAGAAAAAGATATGCAGCCGCCGCTACAGGACGAGCGCGAAGGCTTGAGCATCGACCAGATTGAAGGCAATCCGCAGGGATGGAATTTGGAAGATATTTCAAATGAAGCAAGCCAGAAAGAGACGGACGAAATTTACCGCGAAGCGCGGCGCGGCGATGAAACCGAAGGCGACGCCAACGAGCGCGACGCAGCCGGAAGCGTGAATTCGAACGAAACTTCGCAGGGACGCGAAGAATCCAAAAACGACGTAAAAGGAAAAGCAAACGCAAATGGTTGATAACAAACTTGAAATCGAAGAAGCACAGCGCGCGGCAAATTATGAAGCCGTAAAAACGAACGTCGAAGCCAGAGTCGATTCGGAAATTGCCGCAAGAGCAAATCGCGCTACGGTTTCCGAACACGAGCGGATTGAAAATCTGGCGGGAAATATGCGGCAAAAGGCGATTGACGAAGTCGTCGAAACCGACCGCGAAGTCGAGCGCGGCAGAGCAATGGCGCGCGTTTCGCAAATCGTCGATTACATCTTTTTTATAATTTACGGTTTGCTGACGATTCGCCTTTTGCTCGAATTATTTGCCGCGCGCGAAAGCGCAGGCTTCGTTAAATTTATCAAATCCGCGACCGGACTTTTCTACGCGCCGTTTGCCGGAATCGTGCCGAGTCCTTCAAAGGACGGTTTCACGCTCGCGCTTCCGATTATCGTCGCCATCGTCGCGTATATGTTTTTGCATTTGGTCATCAACCAACTGCTGAGAATATTCGCGCACAGAAAAACGCAGGTTTGATTTTTTACCGGAAAAGTTGTCCAACCCCGACGACCAAAAACGGGCGGAATTTAAGTTGTATCCGTCCGTTTCGTTTTTTAAAAGAATTAGCCTTTCAGGTTTCTCGCCTTGCCGATAAGATTCAGGAAATCGTTTCGATAATTTCTAAAATCATTGCCGAGCGCCGAGTTTGCGAGATTTTGAACGCTCGAAAAACTCGAACTTCCCTTGTAGCGTGAATCCCGCAACTTTCCAGCACAGTGGGATCCGAAGCTTGGAATTCACGTGACTTGAAGTCGCGGC
>JADMIO011507064.1_pt1 | contig 35654 bp, 40 predicted proteins | sample 8958161 | NCBI WGS metagenome assembly JADMIO01 (sample SAMN16585339, study PRJNA669376) | soil metagenome | isolation source: Crop rotation soil | place: USA: Cullars Rotation, Alabama | collected 2011
AGGTCGTCCATCGCGAGCTCGCACCACGCGGCCGCCTGCTCCACGTCACCCGCGGCGAGGGCGTGCCGAACCGCGCGTACGACGTCACCGGCGTCGTGGTGCCAGGCGCCGGCTCTCCGATGGAGATCGGGGACGCGGTCGGGTTGCTCGGAGAGCAGGTGCGCGCGCAGGACGTCGGCGAAGAGGTGGTGGTAGCGGTACCAGCCGCGCCGGTCGTCGAGCGGTACGACGAACAGGTTGCGCCGATCGAGCTCCTGGAGCATCCGACTGCTGCCGGACGTCGCCAGGACGGCGTCGCAGAGCGGACCGGCCAGCCGCTCGAGGATCGCCGTACCCAGCAGGAAGGCACGGACCTCGGGCGGCTCGCGGTCCAGGACCTCCTCGGCCAGGTAGTCCACGACGTACCGGTCGTCGCCGGCGAAGTCGGCGATGAACGCCGACGGGTCTGCCCGGCCGCGCAGCGACAGCGCCGCCAGCTGGAGCGAGGCGATCCACCCCTCGGTCCGCAACTCGAGCGCCGCCACATCTCCCTCGGCCAACGACAGGTCCGCCGTCTCGGCCAGGTAGGCGGCCGCCTCGTCGTGCGTGAAGCGCAGGTCCGCCGCACGAACCTCACGGAGCTCTCCCCGCGCGCGGAGGCGAGCGAGCGGCAGGGCCGGGTCGGCGCGCGTGCTGATGACCAGGTGGACCTGCGGCGGGAGTCGCTCGAGCAGGAACGCCATGCCGGGCTGGATCTCCGGGCCGTCGGCGAGGTGGTAGTCGTCCAGCACGATCGTCACCTCGTCCGGGAGCACGCTGAGCTCGTTGAGAACGGCGGTGAGCGCCGACTCCACCTGACCCGTCGCCAGCAGCGCCAGGCCGACCACGCCCGTGCCGGGCACCGCTCGCTCCAGCGCGGTCAGCACGTAGGCCCAGAAGGACGCTCCCTTGCGATCGCCCTCGTCGAGCGACACCCACGCCAAGCGGTGCGAGCCACCCGGCAGCTCGGACAGCCAGGAGGTCACCAGCGTCGTCTTGCCGAAGCCCGCCGGGGCGGAGACCAGCGTCAGCCGGGTGCTCTCGGTGCCGAGCAGGCCGCCGAGGCGCGGGCGCGGCACCAGCCCCTGGCGGGAGCGCGGCAGGAAGAGCTTGGTGTCGACGAGCGTGTCGGGCGCCATCGTCAGTCCGCCCGCACGTGCATCCGCTCGCCGGGTCGCCCGAAGATGCTGAGCACCTCCGCCGGACCCTCGCCGGTGCTCCCGAACCAGTGCGGCAGCTGGGTGTCGAACTCCGCCGCCTCCCCGACGTCCAGCACGACGTCCTGGTCGCCGAGCACGAGGCGCATCCGCCCGGCGAGGACGTACAGCCACTCGTAGCCGTCATGCGTCCGCGGGTTCGGCTTCGTCTGGCCGGCGGGGATGACGATCTTCCACGCCTGGACACCGCCCGGGTTGCGCGTGAGCGGCAGCACCGTGCGGCCGTTGACCCGGCGAGGCTTGAGCCGGATGCGCGGGTCTCCCACCTCGGGCGCACCCACCAGGTCGTCCAGCGGCACGCGGTAGGCCTGCGCCAGGGGGAGCAGCAGCTCGAGGCTCGGGCGACGCTGGCCGGTCTCCAGCCGCGACAGCGTGCTCTTCGAGATGCCGGTGCGCTCGGCGACGTCGGTGAGCGTGATTCCGCGCAGCTCGCGCACCTTGCGCAGCCGGGGACCCACCAGGTCCAGCGCCGTGCTGATCGAGTCGCCCATGCCGACATTCCACCGAGATTTCCCGGAAACGGCAACACTCGTTGTCGTTCCGGCATCGAGGAGTCACGCTCGTCGACATGAACGAGTACGACGTGGCAGTGGTCGGCGGCGGAGCCGCCGGCCTGTCAGCAGCCCTGGTCCTGACCCGTGCCCGGCGCCGCGTCGCCGTGATCGACGCGGGGGAGCCTCGCAACGGCCCGGCATCGGCGATGCACGGGTTCCTCTCCCGCGACGGGACGGCACCGGGCGACCTGCTCGCCAGGGGCCGCGACGAGGTGACGACGTACGGCGGGCACCTGCTCGCCGGCACCGTGACCGACGTACGCCCTCGGGAGGGCGACGGCTTCGCGCTGACCCTGGCCGACGGGACCGCCCTGGGAGCACGCCGCGTCCTGGTGACCACCGGACTCCGCGACGAGATCCCGGACCTCCCGGGGCTCCGCGAGCGCTGGGGACGCGACGTGCTCCACTGCCCCTACTGCCACGGCTACGAGGTGCGTGACCAGCCACTCGGAGTCCTCGGCGGCAGTCCCGCGGCCGTCCTGCACGCGCTGCTCGTGCGGCAGTGGTCCGACGACGTCGTCTACCTCGCCCACACGCACACCCCGAGCGTGGTCGAGCGCGAGCAGCTCGCCGCCCGCGACATCCGCGTCGTCGACGGCCACGTCAGCCGGGTGATCACCGAGAACGACCTGCTGACCGGGGTCGAGCTCGCCGACGGGAGCGTGGTCCGGCGATCCGCTGTCTTCGTCCGCCCCGACTTCCGGCCGAACGCCGACCTGCTCGCCGGGCTCGGCTGCGCGACGTACGACAACGGCTGGGTCGTCGCCGACCCGACCGGACGCACCAGCGTGCCCGGCGTGTGGGCGGCCGGGAACGCCGTCAACCCGCGCGCCCAGGTCATCACGGCGGCCGGCGAGGGATCTGCCGCCGCGATCGCCCTCAACGCAGACCTCGTGGAGGACGACCTCCGTCTCGCCCTGCACCACCACCACCACACCAGGAGGAGCTCATGAACCACCCGACCGACGCCACTGCCGTCCCACCGCCGAACAAGCACCAGCTCGCGCTGATGATCTGGGTGGCCGTCTTCCCGACGCTCACCGTGCTGAACCTCGTGCTCGGAGACTCCCTGGCCGAGCTGCCGCGAGTCGTCCGGACGTTCGTGCTCGCCACGATCGCCGTCCCGATCGTCATCTACGGGCTCATGCCCCGGTTGCACCGGATCCGCGCGCGGATCCTGCGCGCCGCACGGTGACCGGGGGAATCACCCGGTCGCTCACCACCTGTGGTGACGCCGGGTCACCAGGCCGGTGCCTAGCTTCGCCCTCGATGTGAAGCACGACCCGACACCGAAAGGCAGGATCATGGACAGGTTCACCCGAGGCATCGCGCTCGCGAGCGCGAGGCACCCGTGGCGCACCATCGCGAGCTGGGTTCTCGTGGTGGTCGCCATGTTCGCCGCTGCCGGCGCTGCCGGCGGCGCCTTCGCCGACGACTTCGCCGTACCCGGCAGCCAGAGTGCCCAGGCGACGCAGCTGCTCGACGACAACTTCCCCGAGGCGGCCAAGGGCACGGCCATGGTCGTGTTCCAGGCCGAGGACGGGACGACGATCGCCCAGCAGCGGCAGGATCTCGCCGCCGTCCTGTCCGAGGTCGACGGGCTGGACCACGTCGCGTCGGTCACGGACCCCTTCCGGGCGCACACGATCTCGGCCGACGGCAGGATCGCCTACGCGCAGCTGACGCTCGACGTGCCCGAGCGCGAGATGGGGAAGCCCGCGTTCACCACGCTGTCCGACGCCGTGTCCGGCATGGGCGCCTCCCACCTCCGCGTCGAGCTGGGTGGAGCCGCCGTGTTCCTCAACGCCGAGGACAAGACCTCCGGCCACGTGGCGATCGGCCTGCTGGTCGCCCTGCTCGTGCTCCTCGTGGTCTTCGGCACCCTGATGGCAGCGATCCTCCCGATCGGCCTCTCGCTGGTCGCGGTGGGCGCCGGGATCGGCGGGATCACGCTGATGTCGAGCACGATGACCGTCTCGGTCTCGGCCGTCCCCGTCGCCGCCCTCGTCGGGCTGGGGGTCGGAGTCGACTACGCCCTGTTCATCGTGGCCCGCTACCGGGAGAACCGAGCGGCCGGGCAGGACAACACGAGCGCTCTCGGCGGCGCGATGGGATCGTCCGGAGCCGCCGTCGTGTTCGCGGGTGGCACCGTCGTCGTCGCCACGGCCGCGCTCGGCCTGACCGGGATCGGCATCCTGACCTCGATCGGGCTCGCCACCTCGCTGATGGTGCTGTCGGCCGTCGCCGCCGCGATCACCCTGCTTCCGGCGCTCCTGGGTCTGCTGGGCAACCGCATCGACACCGGCCGCCTCGTGCGACGTAGCCGCGTGCACAAGCCGGCCGAGCAGACCACCTGGTGGCGGTTCGCCCACCGGGTGTCGGCCCGCCCCTGGCCCTACGCCCTCGGCGCCGTCGTGGTCCTGGTCACGCTGACCATCCCGGCGTTCTGGATCCAGACCGCGTTCCCGGCCGCCGGTGACGCGCCGAGGTCCACGACGCACCGCCAGGCCTACGACCTCCTCACCGAGGGGTTCGGTGTGGGCATCAACGCCCCGCTCCTGGTCGTGGTCGACCTCGACGAGCCGGGCACCACGCGGGCCGGGCTGAGCACCCTGACCCGGGACGTCGCCTCGGCACCCGGCATCGCCTCGGTCTCGCAGCCGCAGGTGTCGACGGACGGGCGGGCGGCCGTGTTCACCGCGCTGCCCACCACCGGCCCGGCCGACCCCGCGACCTCGAGCACGATCGACGGCGTCCGCGACGTGATCCCCGCCAACGTCTACGTGTCCGGCATCACCGCGACCACCGACGACCTCGACGCCCAGCTGCGCCACACGCTCCCGCTGTTCGTGGGCTTCGTGATCGCCGTGTCGTTCGTCCTGCTGATGATGGTGTTCCGCTCGATCGCCGTGCCGCTCAAGGCCGCGGTGATGAACCTGCTCTCCATCGGCGGCGCCTACGGCGTGCTGGTCGCCGTCTTCCAGTGGGGCTGGGGCGCGCACCTGCTCGGGCTCGAGGGCCCGACGCCGATCACCTCCCTGATCATCGTGATCATGTTCCCGATCCTGTTCGGGCTGTCGATGGACTACGAGGTGTTCCTGCTGTCGCGGATCCGGGAGGAGCACGCCCGGACCGGAGACAACGCGGAGGCGGTGGCTCGTGGCCTGGCCGGGACCGGACGCGTGATCACCTCGGCCGCGCTGATCATGATCGCCGTCTTCCTGAGCTTCGTCGGCAGCCCCGTGCCGTCGCTGAAGATGCTCGGCCTGGGCCTCGCCGTGGCGATCCTCATCGACGCGACCATCGTCCGGATGGTGCTGGTGCCGGCCACGATGGCCCTGCTCGGCCCGGCCAACTGGTGGCTCCCCCGCTGGCTCGACCGCCGACTGCCCCGGATGACGGTCGAGACCCACGGTCGCGAGGTGCCGGCCGCGCCCGAGCCGGCCCCGGTCGGCATCGGCTGACCGCCCGCTCCCCGCTCGCCGACTCCCGGACGTCGTCCGGGAGTCGGCGTACGTCGTCGCCACCCGTCCGCGGGACGTGACAGGCTCGGGGCCATGGAACGTGTGTGGGTGTTCGACCGCCTGGCGATCTCCGTGCTGCGGATCGACTTCGTCGACCCGGCCGTGGCCCACGAGCCGGACGCCCGGGAGCGCGGCGTCCGCATCGAGGTGCGGCCGGTGGCGACCGTTGCGAGCGGGTCCGTCTACGCATCGTGGACGCGCACGATCGAGCCGGGCGTGTGTCGCATCGACCTGCTCGAGTCGCGGGCCGAGGCGGCCGATCGCATGCACTGGCACCCGGACATGACCGACGGCGAGCCCGGCGAGCGGACCTTCGACACCGCGATGCCGCCCGACCCGGTGGGCTGGCTGACGTCGTTCCTGCGCGACGGTCTCCGCGCCCACCTGGCGAAGCAAGGCGTGGCCGACGTGGAGGGTGACCTGGAGGCGATCGCCGCGGCCGCGGACGAGGTCGGCGAGGTGGTCGGCGCCGGCCTGGCCTGGGCCCGCGAGCCGTGGCCCGACGTCCGGCACGACGAGCGCGGGATGGCGACGGTCCGGTGACCCGCCGCCTGCTCGGGGTGGGCGACGTCGAGCTCTGCGTCGAGGACTTCGGCGACACCGGCGACCCGACGATCCTGCTCGTGGCAGGGGCCGCCGCGGCGATGGACTGGTGGGACAGCGAGCTCTGCACCCGTCTCGCGGAGGGCGGGCGTCACGTCGTCCGCTACGACCATCGCGACACCGGGGAGTCGACGACCGTCGAGCCCGGGCAGCCGGCGTACGGCGGGTGGCAGCTCGGCCATGACTGCCGCGACCTGATCGAGGTGCTGGACGTCGGGCCCGTGCATCTCGTCGGCGTCTCGATGGGCGGTGGCATCGCCCAGCTGCTCGCGCTGCGCCATCCGCAGCTCGTCCGCACCCTGACGCTCGTCGACACGTCCGCCGTCGGCGGGATCGACGACGACCTGCCGGGTCCTACCGCCGCCCTCCAGGAGTCGTTCGCCCATCCGCCGGCCGACCCGGACTGGGCGGACGTCGACGCGTACGTCGAGTGGGTCGTCGCCGGCAACCGGCCCTACGCCGGCTCGCTCGGCCTCGACGAGCCCCGCGTCCGGTCGACCGCCGCCGCGATCCATGCGCGCAGTCACGACGTCTCGGCCGCGAACAACCACTGGATCGTGATCGACGGCGGTGGCTCCGACGGCGAGGACGGCCCCGACGACGAGGACGACCGGCCGCTCGACGTACACCGGATCAGCGCGCCGACCCTGGTGCTGCACGGCACCGACGACCCGCTCTTCCCACTTCCGCACGGGCGGGCGCTCGCGGACGCCGTCCCCGGAGCGAGGTTGGTCGCGCTGCCCGGCGCCGGGCACGAGCATCCGCCGCCACCGACGTGGGACCTCGTCGTACCAGCACTGCTCGAGCACACGGCCCACTGACGTCCGCGCCTCCGCGCACCCCACCGAAAGGAAGCTCGTCGTGAACGACTCCACCGGACGCCTCGTCCGCGCCAACATCAGCCTCACCCTGGACGGGCGGTTCAACGGCCCGGGCGGGCCGGCCGACATCGGCGCGATCGTCCCCTACATGACCACCGATGTGGCGCGCGGCCAGCTGGCCCGCATCCACGACGGGGCCACCACCGCGGTGCTCGGCCGCGGCAGCGCCGAGGGCTTCCTCGGCTGGTGGGGACAGGTCGCCGAGGACGAGAACGCCGATCCTCGCGACCGCGGCTACGCCCGGTGGCTGGTCGGGACGCAGAAGGTCGTCTTCTCCGCCACGCTCACCGAGGCGCCGTGGGAGCACACGACCATCGCGAACGGTCCCACCGCCGACGTGATCGCCGAGCTCAAGGCGACCGGCGAGGGCGACATCCTGGTCAACACCAGCCCGAGCATCAGCAAGCCGCTGCTCGAGGCCGACCTGGTCGACCGGCTCTACCTGATGATCACCCCGGAGATCGCCGGCAGCGGGCAGCGTCTCTTCGACGACGGGCTACCGGGCACGAGCTGGACCCTCACCCACCAGGAGGCCGGGGAGCTCGGGGAGATGGCGCTGGTCTACGACCGCCGCCGGGGCTAGCCGGTCCCGAGCACACCGCGGGCGTACGCCGCGAACGCGGTCGGCAGTGTCGCGCTCCATCGCCCGGCGGCGGCCGTCGCCGACCGGTCGAGCACGTCCGCGCTCGCCGCGACGGCCCGGCGTACGTCGGCGAGGTCGAGCCCGGCCACGGTCGACCGGACCCCCGGCGGCAGCCGATCGGGATCGTGGTCCAGCGCCTGCGAGAGGCCGTGCCACGGGTACGCCGCCCCCTCCGCCGCGGCCCAGAGTCGCCAGATCCACTGCCGTGCCTCGTGCAGACGCTGATGCGCCTCCCAGGCGGAGCCGCGGCGGAGGTACTTGTCCGCGTCGAGCAGGGCGCGCCACCCCTGGAAGGCCCACGTCCGCACCTGGTCGCCGGAGACGTCGTACGCCGAGGGCATCGGCGGGCGCTGGGCGGGTGCACCCGACAGGTACACGGTGACGAAGTCGGGCGCAGCGTCCCCACGGCGTACCTCGCCCTCGGCGACCACGGCGAGGTCGAGCTGCACGCCGTCGACGAGCTGGGCGAAGACCCGACGCGCGTAGAAGCCGCCGGTCGCGGTCTCCTCGCGGAGCACGTCGACCAACCGTTCGCCCTGGAGCCGCCCGAGCAGCGCCTCCTCGACGCCTCGCACGATCTCGGCGCCCGCCTCGCCCGGCGTCGCGTCGACCCCGAGGGCCGCGTCGACGTCCGAGAGCTTGTCGGCGGCGCCACGTCCGAGGGAGCACCCGACGGACAGCGAGCTCACGGCCTCGGTCGTCTCGCAGAAGTCGAGCAGCTCCAGGAGCGCCTGTCGCTGGCGCTCGAGACCCGCCCCGAGCGCCGAGATCCATGCCTGTCCCTGTGCCATGAACGCCTCTCTCGAAATGAGGTACCTCAGCACCAAACCTAGGTATCGAAGCCGGGAGTGAAGGCCATCGGGCGCGCATTACACCTTCAGAGCCAGCCCTACGAAGGAGTCATCATGTGGCCCGCAACCCTCGTCTACGTCCTGTCGAGCGACGAGCAACGCAAGGCGATCGACCAGGACCGGCACACCCATCGCGTCGTGCGACACCGCCGCCAGCGCGGCCGCCGCTCGACGGACGGCGACGTGTGAGATGACCACCGCCTGTGTGCGCATCCGCCCCCTCGAGGACGGCGAGTCCGGCCCGGTGCTCGCCGTCTTCGAGGGCCTGGGCGCGCGCTCGCGCGAGCTCCGCTTCATGGCACCCAAGGTCCGGCTCACCGCCACCGACCTGTGCCACCTGACCCACGTGGACGGCGTCGACCGGGTGGCGCTGGTGGCCGAGCTGCCCGACGGCCGGCCGATCGGCATCGCCCGCTTCGTCCGGGACACCTGTGATCGCGCGGCGGCCGACGTCGCCGTGGCCGTGGTCGACGTGTGGCAGCGCCGCGGGGTCGGCGCCCAGCTCGCACGCGCGCTCGGGACCTGGGCGTCCGAGGTCGCGGTACGCCGGTTCACCATCGACATGCTCCGCGACAACCACGGCGCCCTACGCCTGATGCGGCACGCCGGAGGCGACGTCCGCCCGGTCGGGCTCGACGACCACGCGGCGGAGTTCGAGCTCTCGCTGGTCGAGCGACGTACGCCGGCTCCGGTGGCCGACGACGCACTGCCGTCCATCGCCTGATCGGGATCGGCACGCCAGGTTCGCGTGTTCGTCACCGAAGGGACGTAGCGCGTTCGGCCGATGTCGGCGAGGCTGACCCCACCTCGCTACTCGGATCCTGGGAGTGTCTCGTGGTCAGCATCGATCGTCGTCGTTTCATCCAGGTCACCGGCGGCGCCGCCGCCGCGACCGTCCTCAACGAGAGCATCGCCACCGGGGGCTGGTACGACGTGCGGGTGGCGGTCGACGGGTCGTCGTACGCCCGTGAGCTGGCGGGCCACGTCGGGGGCGACCAGCCCTCGATCAGCGACCCGGCGCTCGGCCGCTGACGTAGCGGCACCGGGTGGAGGGATGCCAGCATGCCGGATGCCTGAGGACATCACGGACGCCGACGTGGCCGAGCTCGTCGCGCGCATGGATGACGCCGCGAAGGCGTTCATCCGCGGCGACATCGACCACTACCTGTCGCTCTTCGACCACCCCGACGACTACACGCTGATGAGCCCGACCGGCGGGGAGACGGTGCGCGGCTTCGAGGACACCGAGGAGCGCCGGGACTCGATCCGGACGTTCTTCACGGCGGGCGAGGCCACGCTCGAGGTGGCCGAGACCTACACGTCGGGCAACCTGGTCGTGATCGTGGGCGTGGAACGCCAGCACGGCGTGGTGGGCGGCGTCGAGCAGGACTGGTCGCTGCGCGTGACGTTGGTGCTCCGCCGGGTCGGCGACCGCTGGCAGCTGGTCCACCGGCACGCCGACGCGCTCACCCACGAGATCCCGATGAGCCACGTCGCCGAGCTCGCCCGCGGCCTCGACGCCTGAGGCCGCGGGGCGGCGTACCCCTCAGAGCTGCTGGGCCAGACCCACGACGTGACCGAGCGGGTCGGCGATCAGGGCGAACTTGACTCCGGGCACCTCCACCGGCTCCTGCACGACCTTGCCGCCGAGTCCGGTCGCCTTGTCGATGCTGGCGGCCATGTCGTCGACCCCGATGAAGAACGTCACCAGGTCGGAGTCGCCCTGGAGCGGGCTGATCGCCGTGTAGAGCGCGTCCGGCACGCCGGTGTCGACGAACGTGTAGCCGGGGTAGGCGCCCTCGGTCGGGTAGGTCCAGCCGAACAGCCCCGCGAAGAACTCGCGGGTGGCGTCCGGGTCGCTGGAGCGGATCTCGGCGTGGACGACGGGGTGAGGGCTCATGGGTGGCCCCTTCCTCTCAGTGGCCACCCGGGTGGGCCGGCCTTCTGCGGAGATGACGCGCGAGCAACCCCGAAATCGACCGCCGACCCAGTGGCTGAGAAGCGAGGCCCCGGCGATGGTTGAGGAGCGAAGCCCCGGCGGTGGTTGAGGAGCGAGCTCTGCGAGCGTTGGTTCCTGAGGAGGCGAGGGACGAGCCGTCTCGAAGGGCTCGAAACCACCTGGCCGGACAAGGGCTACCAGCGAGAAGGAGCGCCTGCTTGGATCGACGTGACCCAGGAGGTTTCGTGGAGAGCAGGCTGTTCGAGCTCGACCGCCGCACCCGCACGACCGCAGCGCCCCAGGACTTCGACACCCAGGTCGGACAGTTCGTGCAGCAGGTGATCCGTTCGGTCGACGCGGACATGCGCCGCCAACCGGCCAGCATGGTCTACGAGCTGCTCCGGATCCACGTCGCCCGTCGGCTCCCCGGCATCGAGGTCGACCAGGAGCTCCTGCGCGACGCAGCCGCGAAGATCGCCGCGGGCTACCCCGTCTGAGAGGTCAGCGCTCCTCGGCGGCGAGCTGGCCCGTGGCGTTGACGCGTCGCGGTTGGGCCGGCGCCGCGCTGCGGGCGGTACGCCGCGCGGCGAGGCGGGAGCGGAGGGAGGTGCGGGGCTTGCGACCGCGCGTGCTCTGGAGCTGCTCGTCGATCATCTGAAGGGCGACGAGCTTGGCGAGAGCGGGGCTGTTGATGAAGCCGTGCATGATGACTCCTCGGTCTGGTTCGGACGTCTTGGTAGCGACGAACCTCGCCGTAAGCCCGGCAGCCGGAATCAGTCAGATGACGTAGGCCCCGCCCGTCAGCTGCTCCCACATCTCGCGCGTCATCTGGTAGTCGACCTCTCCCTCCTCCGCCCCTGGCAAGGGGTCGTCGAAATGCGGGTGGAAGGTGCGGACGTAGCGCAACCCCACCTTCTCCATGACGCCGCGGGACGCCGCGTTGACCGCCATGGTCTGCGCGATCACGCGGCGTTGCCCGACCGTGTCGAACGCGTGCGCCAGCAGCTCCAGCGACGCCTCGGACGCCAGCCCCTTGCGCCAGAAACGCCGGAGGAGGCGGTAGCCGAGGTCACACACCGTCGGATCGTGCGGCTGGTCCTCACCATGCGCCGGCGGCAGGAACATCACCCCCGCGAACTCGCCGTCCTCCTCCGCGTCCGGCGCGGGCGGGGAGGCGTCGGCGTCGCGCACGTAGGCGGCCCAGTACCCGAGTCCGTCCACCTGTGCGGCCAGCGCCATCCGCCGCCGGTGCGAGGCGATGACCTCGTCCCGGGTGAGGGCGCGGCCGTTGAGGAAACGGTGCACCTCGGGGTCGGAGTCGAGCTCGACCTCGAGCTCGAGATGCCGGTCCGCCAGCGGCACGAGGAGCAGGCGGGCCGTACGCAGGATCGGCTGCGGCATCCCGCCACCGTGTCACGAGTTCGCGCAGACCACGATCCCGTTTGAGCGTGTCAGAGAACGCTGCGCCGCTGCGAGGGGATCCTCGGCCCGGGAGCGGCCGAGGTTCCACTCCAACCAGTCGTCGTCGTGCGCACGACGCTTCACCAGGGCGCAGTAGCGCGCAGGGAGCGGGAGGTCGGCGAGCACGGGAACGGCGTCGTCGGACAGGGAGTGCAGGAACGTGTAGTCGATCCGCCCCGTGGTCTCGTAGCGGTCGACGTTCTGCCGCGCGATCCACGCGTCCGGGTTGATCGCCGCGAGACCGAGCAACGCGACGACGCCACTGATCAGCGCGAAGCGCGGCAGCCAGCCTGCCCGCATCACGACGCCGGCTGCCGCGACCGCCAGCACGAGGACACCGAGCCATCCCTCGAACACGTCGACGAGAAGCCGCAGCTGGGTGAATCCGTAGGCGTCCTGGTAGACGTTCATCCGGTGCAGGGCCGAGGCCACCACGACCATCGTCTGCCCGCAGAGCAGCCCCAACGAGAGGCGCATCCACAGCCGGTCGGCGGTGGTCTCGCGCGGGACCTTCCGCACCGTGGCCCAGATGACCAGCAGAGTGAGCGCGGTGGCGACGGTGAGCTGGCCGAAGCCCTGGTGCACGTACGCCGCGTAGGTCAGCCCGGTGGTCCGCTCGACGTAGTCGTGGCCACCGAAGATCACCGCCGCCTGCGCGACGAAGAAGACCGCGAACACGGCGTTGACGACGAGCACGGGGGCCAGCCACTCGAAGCGATGCGTGACCGGTCGCGCCTCGAGCCCGGCGTGGTCGACGTGCGGCGGGTTGAGGGCGACGTACGCCGCGGCCAGGACCGCGCCGCCCACCGCGACCGTGACGAACGCGCGCAGGACGGCCGACCCGAGCGAGAGGTCGGGCAGGACCTCCGACCACCACTGCGCCATGAGCGCATCGGCCGAGGCGAAGAGAGCGCCGAACACGAGCAGTCCGAGCAGCGAGAGGACGACGGTGCGCATGACGGCAGCGCTCCGGCCCATGCCGGTGAGGCGCCCGACGGTGCGCCCCAACCAGGGCAGGCCCCGGAGCCCGGCGAGCGGCCAGGCGAGGCCGGACAGGACGAATCCCAGCGGCGTCCGGGCCCCGGTCACCGCGCTGATGCACAGGGCGCCCCCGGCCATCACGCACAGGACGTCGATCCAGTCGGCGGCGCGGATCATCGTGGTCGCGGCCAGCAGCACGCACAGCCCGGCACAGCAGAGGGTGTAGGCGTCCCGTCGCCTGCTCGCACCCAGGATGACCCCACCGGCGGCGAGGAGCACGAAGAAGGTGCCGACCCCCAGGTCGCGGAACGGCATCACCAGTCCGGCCAGCAGCCCGGCACCGAGCGCGCCGAGCAGGACCGCGAGCCGGGCAGGAACCCCGCGCTCCGGCCAGAACTCCCCGAACACCCCGTCCAACAGCGGCGGTGCCCCGACGACGACCGGCGCCGCCGGAGCGGGAGACGGTACGGCGGGCGAGGGTGCGGTCGGCGTCGGCTCGGCCGCACCGGCGTCGTCGACGTGGGCCGGCCGGTCCGACGGTCGGAGCGGGAGGGAGACGCGCACGCGCGCACCGCTCTGGCCGGGTCGCGGGTCGACGAACGCGATCGAGCCGCCGTGGAGGTCGGTGACCCAGCGCGCGATCGCGAGGCCGAGTCCCGTCCCGCCCCCGCCATCGTGGGCCGCGAGGGTGCCGAACGGCTCGAAGACCCGCTCCCGGTCGGAGGCGGCGATGCCGGGGCCCTGGTCCTCCACCTCGAGCGTCCAGCGGTCGCGGTCGCGGGCCGCCGTGATCGAGACGGAGCCACCCGCCGGGCTGTGCCGGGACGCGTTGTCGAGCAGGTTCGCGACCAGCTGGCGCAGGCGTGCGGGGTCGGCCCGGACGACCAGGTCGACCGGCTCGACCCGTGCGGCGTACCACACGTCGCGACCGCCCACACCGGCCTCCGCGATGGCGTCCTCGAGCAGCGAACCCACGGACACGGGCTGCGGCGTGAGGGGTGCCTTGCCGGCGTCGACCCGGGCGAGGTCGAGGAGGTCCTCGACGAGGTGGCTCGTCCGCCGAGCCTGCTCGAGGGCCGAGGTCAGCGACTGGGGGTCGCGCGGGGCGATGCCGTCGGTGAGGTTCTCGAGCAGCGCGACCAGCCCGGCGAGCGGCGTACGGAGCTCGTGGCTGACGTTCGCGACGAGGTCGCGTCGCTGCCGGTCCACGGTGGCCAGGTCGCGAGCCATCGTGTTGAACGCCCGCGCGAGGTCGCCGACCTCGTCGCTCGACGTGTCGGTGACGCGGACGCCGTAGTCCCCGGTCGCCATCCGCCCGGCGGCCGCTGTCATCTGTCGCAGCGGCGACGTCATGCCGATGGCCAGGAGCTGGGTGACGGCGAGGGCGAGCATGATCGTGACCGGGATGCTGAGCCACACCGGGACGCCGCCGGCCTTCCCCAGGCTCGTGACCGCCACGGCCACGGTGACGCTGGCGGCGACGAGCAGCCCGAGCTTGACCTTGAGCGACGTGACCCGAGCGAGGGGTTGCGCGGTCGTCATGCGGAGCCCTCGGGTTCGAACGAGTAGCCGACGCCGTGTACCGTCCGGATCCGGTCGCCACCGATCTTGGCGCGCAGGCCCTTCACGTGGCTGTCGACCGTGCGGGTGCCGGAGGCACCCGGCCAGTCCCAGACCTCGGCCATCAGCTGATCGCGGGTGACGACCGTCCCCGGGCTGGAGGCCAGGCAGACGAGCAGGTCGAACTCGGTCGGCGTCAGCCGCACCTCCTCCTCGCCCCGCCACACGCGCCGGGCTCCTCCGTCCAGCCGGAGGTCGCCGAGCTCGAGGGCACGGCGTCCCACCAGCTCGGCGGCTCGCTCGACCCGGCGGAGCAGGGCGGAGATGCGGGCGACCAGCTCCTTCATGCTGAACGGCTTCGTCAGGTAGTCGTCCGCGCCCACGCCGAGACCGGTCAGCACGTCGGCCTCCTCGACCCGGGCGGTCAGCATCAGCACCGGCACCGGTCGGTCCGCCTGGATGCGGCGGCACACCTCGAGGCCGTCGTACCCGGGCAGCATCACGTCGAGGAGCACGAGGTCGGGGGTGTGCTCCCCGTGCGCCGCCACCGCGGCCGGCCCGTCGTACGCCCGGACGACGTCGTACCCCTCCGCGACCAGCCGGTCGGACACCGCCTGGTTGATCACCGGGTCGTCCTCCACGACGAGGATCCGCCGACGCACGCTGGTCATGCCCGAAGGCTACGAGCGCGAGCGGGCGGAGAGCGTCGCAACGTGTGGAGGTTCGGTGGAGATCGCTGCGCCTCGACCCACCGGGTGCGGTCAGCGAGGTGCGATGTCAGCGTTGCTGTGGAAGACGTTGCCGGGGTCGAACCTCGCCTTGATGTCGGCCAGCCGCGCGTACTTCTCCGCTCCGTAGGCCTCCTCCACCGGGTTGGCCGCGTCGAAGTCTGTCGCCGAGTTCACGTACACCCCATCGGAGGCCAACGGCGCCAGAGCGTCGGCCATCGAGCGCACCCAGTCGCGCTCGGCGGGCAGCATCTCGGCGACGGGGCAGACGCCGATCATGAAGGCACCGAAGCGTGGTGAGCGACCCCCGCTGAAGGCCGTGTCGTCGTCCGCGGGTCGCGAGTACGCGCCGTCCAATCGGTAGAACAGCACCAGCGAGAGGGGCGAGACCTTCCTCGGCAGGTACGTCGTGACCACGTCGATGACCTCGTCGGACAAGGTGTCGACGTAGCAGCCCTTGTCGTAGCAGTGCATTCCCCAGGCGTTCGCCTCGTCCAGCATCTTCTGGAGCTCGACGTACGGCATCGGCGTGGCGAACTGGAAGAGCGGCGGTACGTCGCCGCCGGCGAGTGCCGCGACCACGCCGGCATGGCTCTCCTCGCCGCCGGTGCCGACCACGATCGCGACGTAGCCGGGCTGGAGCTGGTGCTGTTCCGGGACGAACGGCGCGGGAGGTGCGTTGAGCCCTCCGACCATCACGTTGACATCGTCGGGCAGCGCGTCGATCACCTCACGCGCTTGACGCAGCATGGCCGCTCCGTCCTCCAGCGACCAGAAGGCGAGCGCGAAGTGCACCATGGGCCCGACCTCGAGCAGGCCGAACTCGAACTCGGTCACCACTCCGAAGTTGCCTCCGCCGCCGCGGATCGCCCAGAAGAGGTCCGGGTTCTCGGTGGACGACGCCGTGCGGACGTCACCGTCGGCGGTGACCACCCGCGCCGACAGGAGGTTGTCGATGGTGAGACCGCCCGACCTCGAGAGCCAGCCCATCCCTCCACCCAGGGTCAAGCCGCCGACCCCGGTGTGGCTGACGAGACCGGCCGGCACGGCCAGGCCGTGCGCCTGGGTCGCTGCGTCGACGTCGCCCAGGAGCGCGCCCCCACCGACGTGGGCTCGCCGGGCCTCGGGATCGACGCGTACCTGGTTCATCCGGCTGAGGTCGATGACGACCCCGTCGTCGACGACGCAGGCCCCGGACATGCTGTGGGCACCGCACCGCACGGCCATCGGGAGTCCGTTCTCGATGGCGAAGCGGACCGCAGCCTGGACGTCGGCCTCGTCGAGGCACATCGCGACCGCGAGCGGCCGCCGGTCGATGGTCGCGTTCCAGACGCGCCGGCTTTCGTCGTACGCATCGTCCTGCTCGCTCACGACCTCTCCGCGCAGGCTGCTGCGCAGGCGTACGACGGGGCTTTCGGCGGTCTGGGTCATCTCGGCTCCTCACAGACGTTCGGGTCGCCCGAGCCCCGGGAATCTCCTCACGCTACGGCGTCGGGCGCACCTCCGCCATGGCCGCGGCGGGCCCGGGGTCGGGCGCCGACGCGGGTTTCTCGGAGGCGCTGTCGAAAGCCGGTGACCTCGAACGACGTACGGGCATCACCGCACCGTCCGGGTGTGGTCGGAAGCCCAGGAGATCCGCGATGACCACCACGCAGTACCGCCGCACCACCTCCGTCCCCGTCCGTCACGCCGACCCGCGCGTCCCGATCCGTCTTGTCGCCGGCGGCAGCGTCGCCGCCGCGGTGGCCGGGGCCGCCGTCCTGTTCGGGTACGGCGCGGCCGCGATCGCCGTGCACGGCTCGATGAGCGTCGGCGACCCGGGCCACACCGTGCCGATCACGGCGGCCAGCTTCGCGATCGGCGTCCTGTTCTCGTCGTTCTTCGGCGTCCTGCTGGCCGTCGCCCTCGCACGCTGGGCCAAGCGGCCGGCGCAGACGTTCACGCGGGCCGCGATCGCGCTGACCGTCGTCTCGCTCTACGCACCGTTCACGGCGCAGACCGACACCGCGACCCGCTGCCTGCTGGCCGTCGGCCACGTGATCGCGGCGGCGGTGATCATCCCACTGGTCGTGCGCTCGCTCCGTGGCCGGACCGGCTGACTCGGTCAGGTGGCGGCGCGTGCCATCGCTCGTCCGTAGTGCACGTAGCGCGACCGGCCTGAACCGTCGTCGCCGATGAAGGCGTAGAGACGGTGCAGGCCGGCGTCGCGCTCCTTGGTCACCAGGGTGTCTCCGTCGTAGTGGACGAGCTCCCAGTGCTGCGGCTCGAACCCCAGCTCCTTCGACAGCTCGTCGGTGTCTTCCGTGTCGAGCCAGATCGTCCCGTCCTCGTCCTGGCGGATCGTCGCCGTCGCCATGTCGCACTCGTACCTGCCGACGAAGCGGCTGGCGTCGACAGTGGACGGCTGCGCGGGCGGCACCGGCTCGTCGGGGAGGTCGCGGCCCGTGAGCGCCTGCAGCGCGTGGCCGACGACCTCTCGGAACAGCTGGCCGGCTCGACCGCCGTTGGTCAGGACCGTGACCGCCACCCCCGCGTCCGGCACCAGCCGCAGGAACGCCGACTGGCCGATGGTGTTCCCGTCGTGCCCGACGATGGCCCCGCCCGGTTGGTCGAAGCGCTCGAAGCCGAGGCCCCACGACGTGCCGAGGTGGCCGAGGTAGGGCAGGTCGACCTGGTGGCTCTGCATGAGGGCGGGCGTGCCGGGGGCGAGGACCTGCGTGCCGTCGTGGGCTCGGCCGTCCTCGAGGTGCATCCGCGCGAACGCCAGCAGGCTTCGGGCACTCGTCGCGAACATGGAGCCCGCCGCGACGTTGGAGCGGACCAGGGCCCAGACCGGAGCTGGATGGAAGCCAGCACCTGGTGAGGTCTCGATGTGCCCGACCGCCGCGCGGAACAGGACCGCTTCGTAGGGGCTCGTCGCCGCGTGGGTGATGCCGAGCGGTGTGATCAGGTGATCACGCAAGGCGACGTCGTACGGCTTCTCGCGGAGCACCTCGACCAGCCGCCCGAGGACGCAGAACCCGGCGTTGTTGTAGGACCACATGGTGCCGGGTGGAAACAGCTGCGGTACGTCGTGCAGGACCTCGAGATACTTCTCGACGCAGTCGTCCCCGGTGCCCGTGTCGGTGAAGATGTCGCCCTCGAAGCCCGAGGTGTGGGTCAGCAGCTGGCGGACTGTGATCGCGGACGCGGCGTCCTCGTCGGCGATCCGGAACTCCGGCAGGTACGTCCGGATGGTCGCGTCGAGGTCGACCTTGCCCTCGTCGACGAGCTGGAGCACGAGCGAGCTCGTCCAGAGCTTGGTGATCGAGCCGATCTGGAAGACCGACTCCGTCGTCGCCTGGACACCTGTCGACATGCTCAGCAGACCCGCTGCGTGATCGACCACGTCCCCGTCGGCGAGCACGCCCACGGCGGCCGCCGGTACGTCGTACTCCTCGAGGAGCCCCGGCAACCGATCGCCGATCCAGTCCGACACCTCGCTGAGCTTCGTCATGAGCGCATCCTGTCCGATGGACAGCGTTTGGCCCAGGGCCTCATTCGCGGCGTGGTCGGTGGCGGATCCAGTGATTGTCGATGCCGGTCTTGGGTGGTGGCTGGAATTCGGGTTTGTGGTCGCGTGAATTGATGCGGATATTCCATGGGGAGTGGTGGATGACCCGGTGGTGGTGCCCGCAGAGCAGAACGAGGTTGTCGAGGCTGGTCTTGCCGCCGTCGGCCCAGTGTCGGATGTGGTGGGCGTGACACATCGCGGGTGGCCGGTCGCAGGCGGGGAACGCGCAGTGGCGGTCGCGCACCACCAGCGCCGCCCAGATCGCCGCGGTGACCGGGCGTCGGCTGCGGCCGACGTCGAGGACCTCGCCGTGGGTGCCGAGGACGACGGGGATGACCTCGGCGTCGCAGGCCAGGCGGCGGATCGTGGCCACCGACAGCTCACCGGTGGCGTCGGCGGCGAGCCCAGACCGGAGGGCGTCCAGGGTGAGGGTGACCTGCAGTCGTGCGGGTGAGCTGTGGGATTCCGGTGGCAGGTCGGTGTCCAGGGCGTGTTGGGCTGTGGTGACCAGGGCGTCCCACATCCGGGCGCCGGCATCGCGGGGGTCATGGACCAGCTCGCCCGCTACGTCCTGGTGGTCGTCGACGGCCGGGGTCGGCGCGGTCAACGGCAACAGCGCGGCTTCGAGGAGGGTGCCGTCTTCGGCTGAGCCGCGGCCTTTGAGCCGGACGCCGCCCGCGCCGTCGAAAGCGATCGACAGGAACCTGGTCAGGTGGCAGGCACGTTCCTGCCGGTCCAGCTGCTTCTCGAGCCGCCGGTCCTCCGCGTCGGGGTCGACGACGTGGACCAGGTGGCGTCCGGTGCGGGCCAGGTCCGTGGCGTCGAGGTCACCCGCATGCCCTACCAACACCTCCTCGCCCCGGGCCCGCACGACCGTGCCCGAGGGCAGCTGTTCGACGGCCTTCACGATCACGTCGGCCTGCTCCGGGGACACCCGCCCCGTGGCCATCGCGTCCCGGGTCGCCGTCAATGCTCCGGTCAGGGCCCGGGCACGGGCCACGATCCGGCGGCCCTCGCCCTTCCGCAGGCCGCCGAGGTGGGTCAGCCAGTCCCCGGTCGACCCGTAGTGCAGCCGGGTCTTGCCCAGGTCACGGGTGTCGGCCTCGGCCACGGCTCCGGCCTGGACCGCGGCCAGGGCAGACCGGGCCTGCTCGACCAGCTCCACGGTCGCGACCAGGTCGTCGTCGGACTGGTGGGCCCACCAGGTCGCATCCAGTTCCCGGACCGACTCCAGCACGTCCGCGAGCACCCCAGCCGGCCCGGGTCGGGGGCCGGGTGTGGGGTGGAGCTCCGAGATCGACATAGGAATATTGCATCAGAGACCGCCGACATTCCGACCCGTTATCCACAGGATATCGGCACGCATTTCCTGAAAAGAGCATGAGAAATGTGGGACCACTTATCGTCCGTAGCAAACCGGAGCTGGGCGACGGCGGCCGGGGATGAGGCGACCGACCCCCTCTCGAAAGCCAAGACCGCAACCCACCACGGCCAGTGACGTGCGGGGTGGTTTCGAGACGGTCGCAGAACGACCTCCTCAACCACCGAGGAGCAGCGTCCTCCTCAACCACCGACGACCGCCCTAGAGTCGTGGGGTGAGTGAGCTTCCGATCCTCCCGACCTCGCTGGTGGGCAGCTATGCCCAGCCGGACTGGCTGATCGACCGGGCCAGGCTGGCGGGACGGTTCCCTCCGCGGGTGCGAGCCAGGGAGCTCTGGCGGGTCGACCCGGAGCACCTCGCGCAGGCCCAGGACGACGCGACGATCCTGGCGATCCGGGCGCAGGAGGAGGCCAGCCTGGACATCGTCACCGACGGCGAGATGCGACGCGAGTCGTACTCCAACCACTTCGCGACGGCGCTCGAGGGAGTCGACATCGACAACCCCGGTACGGCGCTCGACCGCAGCGGCCACCCGAACCCGGTGCCCCGCATCGCCGGGCCGATCGTCCGGCCGCAGCCGGTCGGCGTACGCGACGTGGAGTTCCTCAAGGCCCACACCGACCACACGGTGAAGATGACCGTGCCCGGACCGTTCACGATGTCGCAGCAGGCGCAGAACGACCACTACCCCGACCTCGAGTCGGCCGCGATGGCGTACGCCGCGGCGGTGAACGCCGAGATCAAGGACCTGCACGCGGCCGGTGCCGACCTGGTCCAGATCGACGAGCCCTACATGCAGGCGAGGCCCGAAGCCGCGCGCGAGTACGGCCTCGCCGCTCTCAACGCGGCCCTCGACGGCGTCACCGGCACGACGGCGGTGCACATCTGCTTCGGGTACGCCGCGATCATCCACGAGCGTCCCGAGGGCTACTCGTTCCTCCCCGAGCTGGCCGGCTGCTCCGCCGACCAGATCTCGATCGAGACCGCCCAGTCGGGCCTCGACCTCGGCGTGCTCGCGGACCTCAACCAGAAGACGATCATCCTCGGCGTCATCGACCTCTCCGACCCGGAGGTCGAGCCCGCGGAGCTCGTCGCCGAACGCGTCCGTCGCGCCTTCCCGTACACCTCGCCCGACCGGATCACCATCGCGACCGACTGCGGCATGAAGTACCTCCCGCGCGCGAGCGCCGAGGGCAAGATGAGGTCGATGTCCGGCGCCGCCGCGATCCTCCGCGCGGAGCTCTAGCGAGGTCGCCGCAGACCGACGACCGCGATCGCCGCCCCCACCACGGCGACGATCGGACCCACGACCGCCCACAGCGTCTGGCCACTCATGCCGGAGCCACCCAGGACGCCGACCCCCTGCAGGAACCAGACCGCACCGAACACGACGAGGACCGCGCCGACGGCGATCAGCGTGCTGCGGGACATGTCTTGCAGGCTACGGGCTCCACGAAGCCGCGTCGTGCGCGAACACCACCCGGCGCGGGTCGAACGACAGGAGCCGGGTCATCCAGGCGCTCGGCCGGGGCAGGGGCGCGGCATGTCCGAGATCGGGCGCCGTCGCGGCGAGCGCGTCGGCGGACCACTGCGACGCCGTGTCGTGGCTCTGACCCGCCAGTACGACGGAGCCGTCGTCGCAGACCACCACCACGGACTGGTGCCCGTCGACGTGCCCGGGCGTCGGGATGACGTGCACGCCCGGCGCGATCTCGGCCTCGCCGTCCAGCAGCTCGTACGCCGCTCCCGCGAAGTCGACGAGCTCCGGCACCGTGTAGCCACCGGCCCGCGCGGTCTCGAGCTCGCGCCGCTGGCAGAACACGGGCCGGCCGGCGAACGTCGGGTTGGCGCCGATGTGGTCGAAGTGCAGGTGGCAGTTGACGACCAGCGACACGTCGGCCGGAGCGAGTCCCGCCGTGGCCAGCGCGTCCCCGATCGACGCCCGACGCGGTCGGTACCACTCCTCGGTGTCGTCGTCGGCCACCCCGAGTCCGGTGTCCAGCAGCAGGACGCCGGACGGCGTCCGCACGACGTACCCGTAGACCGCCTCGACCCGCGGCTCCCCCGTCCCGGTCTCCTCGGGCGGCCGCACGAAGGTGCCGAGGTCGAGCCGGCGTACGTCGTCGATGCGCACGGCCCCCAGGCTAGGAGGGAAGGCTCCGGCACAGGCCCCCGACGCCCGGAACGGTCAAGGAATCGCCCTCGCGGCCCCCTCGGGCCCCGAACGGCGTACACTGGCGACATCGGCACCGCTGCGTGGCGGATCGTTCTGGTCCCCCACCGCTCCGGGTGTCAGCGTCGCTCGACGCGACACGGCCGTAGGGGTTCGATCCGCGGGGCGGATCGGGCTGCTGAGTTCACACCCGTCGAACGGCGGAGCACTGCAGCGGGCCGGGTCCGCAGCGGTGGAGCATCACGCTTGAGGTATCGCGCTAGGAAGAGAGCGGCTGGTTGGCCACACAGCGTCGACGGCAGTCCGGCGGTAGCCGGACCGGTCAGCGTTCCCGCGGACAGGGTCGAGGGCAGACCCGCAGACGCGACAACGAGGGAATCATCCCCGTGCTCGCGATGGCCGTCCGCGAGGTCGAGCGCGCCGTCAACCAGCGCCAGCTCACCTCCGGTCAGCGGGCCCGGTTCCAGGCGTCGGCCCTGCTGGCCAGGGCCGAGCGCGCGAACGTCCGGGCCGACGAAGCCCTGACCGCGACGCAGAAGGAGGCCCAGCTCAAACGGCTCGAGGGCCTCGCCACGATCCTCGCCCAGATCGCGACCCGCGAACCGTCGCTCTTCAGCCTGCTGCAGGACGACGCCGAGGTGTCCGACGCGACCCGGCGCCTCGAGCGCGAGATGCAGATCCAGGCCGGTCTCGAGCCGGAGCCCGAGCCGGAGCCCGACCCGACGTTCACCCTCACGACCCGCGAGCGGACCGCGCTGCCCCAGTCGGTGGTGCAGGCGCAGCTGGCCAACCCGTTCCTCGTGCCGGACTTCAGTCACACCGCGCCCCGCGTGCACGGCCGGCTGGCCGGGTGGGAGCTGATCGAGCCGCTGCTGAACAGCTTCGAGCAGGCAGCCCCCGGGGCTCCCGCCAGCATGGAGCTCCCCGACCCACGTCCGATGCTGCTACCGCCGCACGTCGAGCTGATGGCCCACCAGGCCAAGCTGCTCGCCGCGGCCTCCGACGGCCACCGCACCTTCCTGCTGGCCGACGAGCCCGGCCTCGGCAAGACCGCCCAGGCCCTGCTCGCCGCCCAGGTGGCGAACGCCTATCCGCTGCTCGCGATCGTCCCCAACGTCGTCAAGACCAACTGGGCCCGCGAGGCCGCGATGTGGACGCCCAACCGCACCGTCACCGTCGTCCACGGCGACGGGCAGGACGTCGACGGGTTCGCCGACATCGTGGTCGTCAACTACGAGGTCCTCGACCGGCACGTCCGGTGGATGGGTGAGCACGGCTTCCGTGGCCTCGTCGTCGACGAGGCGCACTACATCAAGAACAAGAAGTCGCAGCGCTCGCAGAACGTCCTCGAGGTCTCCGACCGCATCCGCCAGCGCGTCGCCCGGCCGCTGATGATGGCGCTCACCGGTACGCCGCTGATCAACGACATCGACGACTTCCGCGCCATCTGGCAGATGCTCGGCTGGGTCGAGGAGAAGAAGCCCGGCAACGAGCTGATGGCCGAGCTCGAGGAGACCGGGTTCACGCCGGCCGACCACGCGTTCTACCCGGCCGCCCGCCAGGCGGTCGTCGACCTCGGCATCGTCCGTCGGCGCAAGGTCGACGTCGCCGCGGACATCCCCGCCCGTCGGATCGCCGACCTCCCGGTCGAGCTCGAGGGCGCGATGGGTCGCTCCATCCGCGAGGCCGAGCGTCAGCTCGCCCAGCGCCTCGTCGGTCGCTACCGCGCGGCGCTCGAGCACCGGCGGCCCGGCGCGTCCGTCCTCGGCGAGGACGGCATCGACCACGAGCTGGTACGCCGCGTGGCCGAGCGCGAGGTCGCGGAGGGCAGCGAGGCCAAGACCGGCGACAACGTGTTCACGATGGTCCGCAAGATCGGCCAGGCCAAGGCCGAGCTGGCGGCCGACTACGCCGTCCAGCTGGCCCGGAGCGCGGGCAAGGTCGTGTTCTTCGCCAAGCACCTCGACGTGATGGACACCGCCGAGGAGCTCTTCGAGAGGCGCGGTGTCCGCTCGACGTCCATCCGCGGCGACCAGACCCGCACCGCCAGAGATGCGGCGATCGACGCGTTCACCAACGACCCCGACGTCCACGTCATCGTCTGCTCGCTCACCGCGGCCGGCGTCGGCATCAACCTCCAGGTGTCGTCCAACGTCGTGCTGGCCGAGCTGTCGTGGACCAACGCCGAGCAGACCCAGGCGATCGACCGGGTCCACCGGATCGGCCAGACCGAGCCGGTCACCGCCTGGCGCATCATCGCCGCGCAGACCATCGACGCGAAGATCGCCGAGCTGATCGACGCCAAGGCCGGCCTCGCCGCGCGCGCCCTCGACGGTGCCGGCGAGCAGGACACCTCGTCCACCGCCGACGTCCAGGTCGAGACCCTGGCCGCGATCCTCACCGAGGCGCTCACCGAGACCGTCGACGCGGACTGATCTGGCGTCACACTTTCGTCAGCGCTTCCGACCCCACGCGGCCCCGGACATCCCTAGCGTGCTGGTCATCCGATGGTCGTGCCCGGGGCGGCCCCTGACCACGGGAGGAAGACGTGGCATCGCTCGACTCACAGAACATCGCAGCTCCCCACGAGACCCGGCAGTTCAAGGCTCACGGCCACATCGACGTGGTGACCCTCGGGGACTTCACGATCGGCAAGTGCGTCTTCGAGCCCGGGTGGAGATGGTCGGAGGACGTCAAGCCGATCGCCTGGACCGACTCCTGCCAGACCCGGCACACAGGCATCTGCCTCTCCGGGCGGATGACCGTCCGGATGGACGACGGCTCGGAGAGTGACGTCGGTCCCGGGGACGTCGTCGTCATCGAGCCCGGGCACGACGCCTGGGTCGTCGGCGACGAGGCCTGTGTCGTGTACGACACCGGCATCGCGGCGTACGCCCGGGCGAGCTGAGGGCCACCGTCGCTCGCGGGTCCCTAGGCTGGCCGAATGCGTCCGCTGTCCTTCGACCACGCGACCGCCGTCGGCCTCATGCAGGAGCAGCTGGACGCGTTCGTCGCGGCGGCGGTGTCGATCTCGGAGTACGACCTGCTCGGCGCCTCACGCGTGCACGGGTGGAGCCGGCTCGACGTCGTGGTGCACTGCCGGCTGGGGCTCGAGGAGATGGCCGGCGTCTGCGCGATGCAGGTCGACGACCCCACGGACCACGACGCGGCGTCGTACTGGGGCTCCTTCGCCGAGGACGACGACGACCAGGTGCCCCACATCATGTGGATGCGCCGTACCTCCGCCGCCTACAACCGGCCCGAGGGTGCGCTGCGGCACCTGGACGACGTCGCCGCGATGCTGCGTGTCTCGCTGCCGCGGCTGCCCGACCACCCGGTGCTGTTCCAGGGCAAGACCATGACCAGCGGCGACTTCGTCGCCACGTGGGTGGTCGAGCTCGCGGTGCACCAGCTCGACCTCGGCCAGAAGGCAGACCGTCCGTCCCCGGGCTCGCTCCGGGCCGTACGCCGCACGGTCGAGGCGATCGCCGACGTCGACGTGCCGGAGTCCTGGACCGACGAGGAGGCCGCTCTGGTCTCGCTCGGCCGCCTCCCGCTGCCCGAGGACGCGCAGCACCTGGCCGGGAGCCTCCCGATCGCGATCTGAGGTCGGTCAGGCGGGAGCGCCCTCGACGACGATCTCGCCGAGGTGGATGCGCTCGAGGGCATGTGCCAGGTCGTCGGCCGACAGGTCCTGGGACAGCCAACCGCGGAGGCGTCCGTCCATCAGGCTGCCCGCCATCGCGAACGCCAACGGGTCGACCGTCGGGGCCGAGGTGTACACGACGACGCGCTGCTGTCCGGCGACGGCCTCGCCGAGTCGCGACAGGTCCAGCGACCGACCGCCGGCGCAGGGGTCGAAGAGGACGAGGTCGGCCCGGTGCGGCGTCCCGCGCCCGACCAGCTCGAACCGGTCGCCACACGCCCGGAGCCGGAGCTTCAGCCTGCGGTAGGTGAGGCGCCCGCTCGGGAGGGCGAGCGAGATCCGCACCGGCGCGCGGGTCGAGCGACGGAGCGAGGTGGCGAGAGGGAGGGTCATCACGGTCTCCTGACCTGCGGTGCCCCGGCGCCCGATGGCGTCAGGAGCGAGACCCATGGAAAGGCTGTCACACGGTCAACAGGAGACGCTGTCTCGACGGTACCTCCCGGGTCCGACACAAGACCACACCCCGAAGGACCGTCGGAAACCGGGCCCGGACCGCCGCGGGCTCAGCGTCGCGCGCCGCTGAACGCCGAGGCGCTGTGCGCGGTGGCGGACGACGTACGTCCGGACGAGCGACGCGACCGACCGGATCCGGTCGAGGACTTCTGATCCGCGGACTGCGGGGCGCGCGCGCGACCGTTGCCGGACGACGTACGCCCTCCGCGACCGCTGCGTCGCCGGTTGCGACCACCGCCGCCGCCACCACCAGAGCGTGTCCGGGGCGACGACGGAGCGGCCTCCAGAGCACCGGAGAGCACACGCTCTCCCGGTGCCAGGTCGAGGAGAACGGGATGCGACGGACCGTCGACCCGCGTCGTGACCGGCGAGATCCCGGCCGCCTTGGCCAGGAGCCTGGCCTCGCGTACCTGCTCGCGGGTGATCAGGGTGACCACGGTGCCGCTGTTGCCGGCACGCGCCGTGCGTCCCGAACGGTGGAGGTAGGACTTGTGCTCCGCCGGCAGGTCGGCGTGGACGACCCGGGCCACGTCGTCCACGTGGATGCCTCGGGCCGCGACGTCGGTGGCGACCAGCGCTGCTGCACGGCCCGAGTGGAACGCCTCGAGGTTGCGGTTGCGCGCGCCCTGGCCGAGGTTGCCGTGGAGCTCCACGGTCGGGACGCCGGTGCGGTTGAGCTGGCGGGCGAGGGCCTTGGCGCCGTGCTTGGTCCGGGTGAACACCAGGGTGCGTCCCGGAGCGCTGGTGAGCTCGACCAGCACCGACAGGCGGTGCTCGCGCTCGACCTGCAGCACGTGGTGGCTCATCGTGGCGACCGGTGACTGCGGCGAGTCCGCCTCGTGCACGACCGGGTCGACGAGGAACTCACGCACCAGCGCGTCCACGGCCTTGTCCAGGGTCGCGGAGAAGAGAAGCCGCTGGGTGCCGGTCGGCGTACGACGCAGGATCCGGCGTACGGAGGGAAGGAAGCCCAGGTCGGCCATGTGGTCGGCCTCGTCGAGGACGGTGATCGCGACGTCGTCGAGGGTGCAGTGGCCCTGACCCATCAGGTCCTCGAGGCGACCGGGGCAGGCGACGACGATGTCGACGCCGCGACGCAGGGCGTCGACCTGTGGCTTCTGGCCCACGCCGCCGAAGACGGTGCGTGAGGAGAGCCCCGCCGCACGGGCCAGTGGCGCGAGCGCGGCGTCGATCTGCGAGACGAGCTCGCGCGTCGGGGCGAGGATCAGCGCACGCGGGGCACCGCGCCGGGCACTGCGGCCGTCGGAGAGACGCGCGACCAGGGGCAACAGGAAGGCGTAGGTCTTGCCGGAGCCGGTCCGGCCACGGCCGAGCACGTCGCGCCCGGAAAGGGAGTCGGGCAGGGTCGCGGCCTGGATGGGCGTGGGGGTGTCGATGCCTCGCTGGACGAGGCAGGCGGTCAGGCGTGCGGGCACGCCGAGGGAGTCGAAAGAAGACAAGGGAAGCCGAATCTGTGTGGTGTCTCACCGAAGCCGGTCCGGCGTGCGCCGGGTGGGCATCGCACGGAGCAGTTCTGAGCTACGACGTGCGGACAACTCGCGGCGAGAGCTCGACGAGCTGATGTCACCACGGTATCCGACCGGACCACCGAACCCCGCATCGGCGCGCTGCCGCCGGGACCCTAGGCTCGCCGCGTGACCGGCCTGCAGATCGTGCTCACCGCCCTCGCGGCGGTGATCGCGCTGTGGCTCGTGGTGCTCATCGTCCGCGGACGCGAGCCGGCCGACTGGGTGTACGGCGCGCTGGCCCTGCTCGAGCTGGGCCTGCTGGCGCAGCTCGTGATCGGGCTCGTGCAGCTCGGCGGCGAGCACGCCGGCGTCAACGTCGCGGCGTACGTCGGGTACCTGGTCGGCAGCCTCGTGATCCTCCCCGTCGCGTTCGCGTGGTCGGTGGGCGAGCGCAGCCGCGCCGGCACCGGCGTCCTGCTCGTGGGAGTGGTCGTCATCCCGGTCCTCTTCCTGCGCCTCCACCAGCTGTGGTCCGGATGAGCGAGCAGCTGTCCACACGCCACGGCCTCGGTCGGGTCCTGGTGTTCGTCTACGGCCTGTTCGCCCTGTCGGCCACCGGGCGCGCCGTCGTCCAGCTCGCGACGCAGGCGTCGAAGGCACCGGTGGCCTACCTGCTCTCGTTGTTCTCCGGACTCGTCTACATCGTGGCCACCTGGGCGTTGGCCACCGACCGCCGCCGGATCGCCCTGGTGACCATCTGCGTCGAGCTCACCGGCGTTCTGGTGATCGGGACGCTGAGCCATCCCGACGACATCGACAAGGCGAGCGTGTGGTCGGACTACGGCAACGGCTACGGCTTCGTGCCGCTGGTGCTCCCGTTCATCGGCCTGTGGTGGCTGTGGCGGCTGGGACGATCGGGCCGAGAACGTACGGATTGAGTCGCGAGCGGGCCGATTTTCGACGGACTCGGGATGGCCCGACACCTCAACGGAGAATTAAGGTGAGCGGTAGCTCGGGCACGTGAGATGACCGGGGTTCCCGGGCGAGGTCAGCGGCGGTGGTCCTCGTTACGCACGACGACCACCGCCCTTCGTGTGGTCAGCGGGTCGCCGGCGCGAGCACCAGGTCGACGTCGATCCGGGCCCACGGTTCCGCGAGCTCGCGGCCGTCGGGGGTCGGCGTGGTCGGGATCTGCTGGTGCACGTCGACGACCAGCGAGTCGCGGACGCCGAAGACGCTGTCGGAGTCGAGGTAGCGGTCGCCGCGCGGGAACACGTGGGTGACCAGGGTGCGGTAGCCCTCGGCCTCCACCATGAGGTGCAGGTGGGACGCGCGCATCGGCGAACGGCCGGTCGCCCGCAGCAGGTCGCCGACCGGGCCGTCGTCCGGGATGGGGTACGGCGTCGGGGTCACCGCCCAGAACCGGAAGCCGCCGTCCTCGTCGGTGAAGAGATGCCCTCGGCCCGTGACCCGGTCGTCGCCGTACTGCACGTCGTAGAAACCGTCGGAGTCGGCCTCCCACACCTCCAGGCGCGCACCCGGCACGGGGCGGCCGTCGGTGTCGGTGACGGCACCCTCGACCCAGCACGCTTCGCCGGGAGCTCCGCCCGCGACGTCGCCGCCGAGGCCGACGTCGGGCGACCCCTCGACGAAGAACGGGCCGAAGACGGTCGCCTCGGTGGCGTCGGCGTACGCCTCGTTGTTGATGGTGATCGTCTGCATCGATGCGCCCAGCACGTCGGAGAGCAGGATGAACTCCTGGCGCCGGTCGTCGGTGATGTGGCCGACGGCGGTCAGGAAGTCGATCGCCCGCTTCCACTCCGACTCGGTCAGCCGGGTCTCCCGCAGGAACGCGTGCACGTGCCGAGTGAGGGCCTCGACCAGCTCCTTGGTGCGCGGGTCCGGAGTGTCGGCGTACGACGCGAGCACGCGCCGGACCAGCGTCTCCTCGCGCTCCTGCTGCTCGGCGGAGATCTGGCTCACGACGGCTCCTTCCCTTCCCAGGCTGCCCGGAGCAGCGCCTCGATCGTCTCGGCGGTGACCGGGACCGGGTTGTCGGCGGGTGCCGCCTCGACGATCGCCGGAACGGCCCTCGGGATGTCGTCGCCGGTCAGGCCGAGGTCGCGCAGGCTCGTCGGCGCACCGGTCTCGCGGCGCAGCGTCCGCAGGCCGTCGAGCGCCGTGTCCGCGCCGAGCGCCAAGGCCATGCGTCGGTCGAGGTCCGGGACCGCCGGGGCGTTCAGGGCGAGCACGTGGGGCAGCACGACCGCGTGGGTCTCGGCGTGGGGCAGGCCGAACATCCCGCCGAGGACATGACAGATCTTGTGGTGCAGACCCGAGCCGGCCGAGGCGAACGCGACGGCGGCGAGGTAGGCGCCGTACAGCGTCTGCTCGCGTCCTGCGGGCTCGGTCGGCGCCGCGACGATGCGCGGCAGGCCCTCGCGCAGGGCGCGCATCGCCTCGAGGGCGAGAGCCCGGTCGACAGGATCGGAGTGCGGCGCCCACATCGAGTCGACGCAGTGGGCGAGGGCGTTGAGCCCGGACGCGACGCTGGTCGCGACGGGGAGGGTGAGCATCAGGCTCGCGTCGTACACGACGGTGCGCGGGAGGACCCGCGTGTCGACGCCGGTGGTCTTGCGTCCGTCCTCGGTCATGCCCCACACGTCGGTGGCCTCGGAGCCGGCGTACGTCGTGGGGACGGCGACGATCGGGAGGCCGGTCGTGAGGGCGACCGCCTTGGCGAGACCGGTGGTCGAGCCACCGCCGACGCTGACGAGTGCGTCGGCGTCGTGCTCCGCGGCGACCTGCCTCGCCCGCTCGGCCACCTCGACGGGGACGTGCATCGCGACGTCGGTGTGCAGCACCACGACGGGGACGCCGTCCAGGACGGACTGGGCCCGCCCCGCGTCGGACGCGATCGCCATCACCCGCGAGGCACCGAGCCGGCGTACCTCTCCGCCCGCGGCGTCGGCCGCACCACCGGTCGCGAACACCACGCGTTGCGGAAGCCAGTCGTGGGTGAACTGCACAAGACCTTGCTACCGCACCCGACGCCCCTGAGGGAGGGGTCGTCCGCCCCAGGCGGGGCTATGGCCCGTCCAGAGGCGGACGACCCCTGAGTCAGGCGGCGGTCACAGCACCTTGGTGCCGTACATCTCCCCCAGCGGGTCCGCGAGCAGCTCGAGCCGGGCACCGTCGGGGTCGCGGAAGTAGATCGACTTCTCCGACTCCACCAGGTACTCCACGCCCGCCGCGTCGAGCTTGGTGCGCAGGTGGTCCCACTTCTCCTGGCTGACGGAGATCGCGAGGTGGTGCAGGCCGCCGAGCACCTCGGCGTACGGGCCGAGGTCGAGCCCGGGCAGGTCGAAGAATGCCAGCAGGTTGCCGTGCCCGATGTCGAAGAAGAAGTGGTTGGAGCCCTGGTAGTCACGGTTCTCGAAGATCTCCGTGAGCGGGAACTCCAGCATGCCCTGGTAGAAGTCGATGGTCGTGCGCACGTCCGAGCAGATCAGCGCGAAGTGGTGCAGCCCCTGGGCACTGCTCTCCGGCCGGTCGGCGGAGTCCTGCAGGTAGTCGGCCTTGATCCGCTCACGCTCGGCGTTGATGGCCTCGAGATCGATGGTCACGTTCTGGCTCCCCTCGGTGGTTGAACCATCATCGACCAGGCAGCCGCGTGCCGCCAGGTCAGGACCGCTTCCGCGTGCGCTGCGCGGCCTCGCGCACGTAGAGCATGGTCAGGCCGGTCCCGGTCGCCACCTCCTTCACCTCGAGCCGCGGGAGGTCGCGTACGAGGGTGCTGAGCTTGGGGTAGCCGTAGTTGCGCGAGTCGAACGTCGGACTGGTGTTCACGACGTACTGCCCCACCGCCGACAGCTCGGCCCAGCCGTCCTCCTTGGCACTCGCCTCGACGGCCGGCAGCAACAGGTCGGTGAGCTCCTGGACCCGCGACCTCGTCGCGGCCGCGGAGGAACGCGGAGGTGTCGACTTCTTCGACGCCTTCTTCGCTGCGCTCCTGGTCGCGGTGGTCGTCGTCGGGATGGGCACGGTCTCGGCGGCGTCGTCCCCGATCAGCACCTCGACGTAGGTGAAGCGGTCGCAGGCGTTCTGGAACGCCGACGGCGTCTTGCGGGCGCCGATCCCGTAGACGCGCTTTCCGGACTCGCGCAGCCGCATCGCCAGCCGGGTGAAGTCGCTGTCGCTGGAGACGATGCAGAACGCGTCGACGCTCTCGGAGTAGAGCAGGTCCATGGCGTCGATCACCAGCGCGAAGTCGGTCGAGTTCTTGCCGACGGTGTAGGCGAACTGCTGCACGGGCTGGATCGCGTGCCTGGCCAGCTCGGGACGCCAGTTCTTCAGGTGGTCGCTGGACCAGTCGCCGTAACCGCGCTTGATGCCGAGGGTCCCGTGCTTCGCGGTCTCGCCGAGGATCGCGGGCGCCCACTGGTGGCTGATGTTGTCGCAGTCGATCAGCACGGCCACACGGGTCGCGTCGGTCATGGGTTCTCCTCGAGATCAGGGGTGGGGAAGGTGACGAGAGCCCGACCGCCCTCGCCGCGCCGCATCCGCTCGAACGCATCCGGTACGTCGTCGAGGGTGATCCGGTCGGTGATCGTGGCGGCGAGGTCGAGGCTGCCGTCGGCGACGTGCTCGAGCAGGCCGGCGATGTCGCGCCGCGGGTCGCTGTTGCCGTAGACGCTGCTCACCAGGGTCCGCGAGAAGTGGAACAGCTCGAGCGGGTTGAAGACGACGTCCTGGTCCTGGGGGCCGACGCCGACCACGACGCAGGTGCCGCCACGGCGAGTGGCCGTCCAGGCCTGGCGGATCGTGGTCGCGGAGCCCACGCACTCGAGGGCGACGTCCACGCCACGCCGTTCGGTCAGTCCCCGCACCTGCTTCGCCAGGTCCGGCGACGCCACGATGAAGTCGGTGGCGCCGACCGATCGGGCGAGCGGCTCCTTCGCCTCGGAGACGTCGACGGCGATGATCCGGCCGGCCCCGGCGAGACGCGCTCCGCTGACGGCCGACAGCCCGACACCACCGAGCCCGACCACGAGCACGGAGTCGCCGGGTGAGACCTTCCCGGCGTTCCGCGCGGCGCCGACGCCGGTGAGGATCGCGCAGCCGAGCAGCGCCGCCTCCTCGAGCGGTACGTCGTCGGGCACGGGCACCAGCGCGCTCGCCGGAGCCACGACCTCCTCGGCCATCGCCCCCAGCCCCAGGCACGCGTCGTACGCCGTGCCGTCGGCGAGCATGCCGCCGGGCGACCCGGTGCTGCCCTCGATCGTCGAGCACAGCCAGGGCTGTCCGTGGGTGCAGTGCCAGCAGGTGTCGCACGGCACCGCCCAGTTGAGGACCACGTGCTGCCCGACCTCGACGCCCGCCCGGCTCCCGACCTCGGTCACGACGCCGGAGGCCTCGTGCCCCAGGACCAGCGGGTACGACGGCCGCAGCGTGCCGTTGACCATCGAGAGGTCGGAGTGGCAGACGCCGACCCCGGCGACACGCACCCGGGCGTCGTCCTCGCCGAGCGACCTGGGCGTGACGTCCTGGACCTCCAGCTCGCCCGGACCCGACGCGACGAGCGCGCGGGTCACGGTCTCGCCTCGGGCCTCGGCACCGTTCGAGTCTTCCACGCCCACGACGGCCGACCGACACGGGCGGGTCGCACGTGCTTCACCCCAGGGGGTGAGTCTGCGACGATCCGAGCAGGACTACTCCGGCGAAAGGCAGGACGCGGTCATGCATCCTCTCCCCCAACGACTCGCGGCCGAGGCATTCGGGACGTTCTGGCTGGTCTTCGGCGGCTGCGGTGCAGCGATCTTCGCAGGTGCTGACATCGGCTTCTACGGCGTCGCCCTCGCGTTCGGTCTGACCGTCGTCACCATGGCGTACGCCGTGGGCCACGTCTCGGGCGGCCACTTCAACCCGGCCATCACGATCGGCCTGGCGATGGGCAGGCGGTTCGACTGGAAGGACGTGCCGGCGTACGTCGTGACCCAGGTGGTCGCCGCGGTCGCCGCCGCCCTCAGCCTCTGGGCGCTCGCCCACGGACGCCCCGGCTTCGACTCGACCGAGACCGGGTTCGCCAGCAACGGGTACGGCAACCACTCCCCGGGTGACTACGCCTGGTGGACCGTGCTGCTCGCCGAGGTCGTGCTCACGGCGTTCTTCCTCTACGTGATCTACGGCGTCACCGACACCCGCGCGCCGAAGGGCTTCGCGCCGCTGGCGATCGGTCTCACCCTCACCCTGATCCACCTGATCTGCATCCCGATCGACAACACCTCGGTGAACCCGGCGCGGTCGATCGGCCCGGCCCTGTTCGCCGGAGGCGACGCGATCCTGCAGCTGTGGGTGTTCATCCTTGCGCCGATCGCGGGCGGTCTGATCGCGGGCGCGACGTACGCCCGGCTGTTCGGCACGGGCGACGGTGCGGCACCCCTGGAGGTCGCAACCGAAGGCTGAGGCGCGACGCCCCGTCAGGTGAGGAAGTGGAGCGGCTGCTCCAGCACCTTCGCCAGGTGGGTCAGCCACAGCGCCGCGGTCGAGGCCTCGATCCGGTCGGCGTCGCACGACAATGAGATCGTCATGGTCCGCCCGGGCACGACGGCGCCGTTCTCGACCACGGCCCGGTCGGCGATGCCGCCGATGGCGAGGACGGCCGGATGGTCGGCCGTCGCGTCCAGCGACGCCTCACCGACCCGGAACGCGCCGAGGTCGACCACCGTGACGCTGGCCGCCTGCAGCTCGCCGCTGGCCACCCGGCCCTCGCGGAGCCGGGCGTCGAGTGCGCGCAGGGTGGTCGTCACCGAGCTGGCGGTCATCAGGCCCGCGACGTGCACGACGGGGGCGATGGTGCCGGCCTCGGTCCACCGCTGGACGGCGACGTCGGTCACCGACAGCGTCGTGCGCAGGAGCGGGACCTTGCGCGTCGTCATGGCCACCGCCTTGACGACCAGAGCGGTCAGCGAGACGGCCTCGACGGTGTTGACCACCGCGACCAGCGCGTCGACGCGGATCTCCTCCCGCAGCCGGACCTGACGGACCGACGACGTCGGCGCGGGCGACTCGGACGTCGCCGCACTCTCCTGCGTGGTCTCGTCCGCGTCGGTCGGCACCGATTGCTCGGCTTCGGCGGCGTCCGTCTCGGGGATCGGCACCGAAGCGGCCTCGACGAGCGGCGCGACGGAGAGCTGAGCGACCGGTGGCAGGTCCGATCCCGTCGACGGGTCGACCTCCGGCATCGGGTCGGTCGCCTCGGCCGGCTCGTGCGGCAGCCACGCCGTCCGGCGCAGGGCGTCGTGCGGTACGGCCCGGAGATGCACGTCGGGGTCGGCGGCGCCGGCCGCGACGGCCAGACCGAGCTGGGCCATCAGCTGCTCGACGTCCTCGACGACCTCGCCCGGGGCACCGAGCACGGCGAGCGGACTGCCGGGCAGCACCTCCTGGCCGGGCACGACGAGCGACTTGATCAGGACCCCCGGCTCGGAGACCTCGATGCTCAGAAGCGACGACGCGGTCTCGACGGTGGCGATGCTCTGCGCGCCTCCGAAATCCGCTGCCTCGTCGACCAACCAGGCCGTGAGCGTGGCAGCGGTCGGGTCGTCTGCCACCTCCGGCATGCGCAACACCCGCGCCACGGCGTCCCCCCAAGGACTGTCCCAGGAGCACCCGTCCGGCTGCCCCCCGCAGCGAGGTCCCGGGCCCTCGTCGACAGTCGCAACGTATCCCACCCGAACACCCGGAAACACCCACCATCGCGGTATTGACACGCGTGTCGCGACGTTCTTGCGCCACCATCGTCACCAGCCCCATCCAGGCCCCGGAACCCCGTGGCTCAGGTGGGTCAGGAGACCCCGGGTACGTCGCGAGGAGACGCCATGCCGGACACGCCGCTGGTGCGGCTTTCCAGCACATTGGGATCCTAAGCTTAGAATTCCACGTGGACAAGTTGTCGCG
>JADMIO011306039.1_pt1 | contig 35652 bp, 22 predicted proteins | sample 8958161 | NCBI WGS metagenome assembly JADMIO01 (sample SAMN16585339, study PRJNA669376) | soil metagenome | isolation source: Crop rotation soil | place: USA: Cullars Rotation, Alabama | collected 2011
GCGGGAGTTGTCGTACTCGCCGGGCCACGCCAGGGAGCGCCACGCGCCGTTGAGCGTCGGCATGGAGACGACCAGCACGCCCGCGGGCTCCGCGAGGGCTTCGAGGCGAGCGACGAGCACGCGCACGCACGTGGCGGGGCGGCCGGCGCGATAGTGCAGGTCGGCGAAGGGCCGGTAGTCGGCGAGCGTGCCCGGGTGGATGTTCACACCGGGGCCGGCAAGCGGGCTCGCGGGGCCAGGGCGCGACGTGGAAGCGCCCGGAATCGAATCCAGATCGACGGACTCGTCGGCTCCGAGCCAGCGCGACACATCGGCCCGGGCGCTCGCGGCGATCAGGCGGATGCGGGGGGAGGCGCGGACCCAGCGTGTGAGCGAGGCGCACAGGCTCCGGCCGGTGGCGTCGTCGAGCGTGCTTGCGAGCTCGTCGATGAGGATGGTGATCGGGGCGCGGCCCCGGCACGCGTCGGCTTGGGCCATGGCGAGGGCGACGGCGAGGCGGGAACGCTGGCCGTCGGAAAGCGAGCCGACCGGTGTCGTAGGGATGAACGCATCCGCCAGGCCGGCCGCGGCGAGGGTTCGCAGAGAGGAAGCGATTTGCGCCGGACCGCTGGCCAGCAGGTCGATCACCGGGCGAGGGTCTTCCTTGCCCGGGAGTTGGGCGACGATCACTCCATCGCCGCGATCGCGCACGCGGCCCGCGAGGGTGCGGAGGAGCGTGGACTTGCCGGATCCGCTCGCGCCGCTCACCATCGCGATGCGCCCCGGCGCAAGGCGCGCGTCGAGTGCGCGGGCATGCTCGTCCGATCGCGCTGTTCGCGCGGCATCGTGCGCGCGGACGTCGTCGGTCGTCAGGCCGAATGCTCCCAGAGCGCGCAGCGCGCGCTCGGACGTGTCCCCCACCATGTTGCCCCCCACTCCGACGCGGCCCCCCGGCCGCCGGATCCCTTGCTCATCGAGTCATTTCCGCCATTGGCGGATCACCGCCCGCTCGGTCTGCTGCACGCCGCGCGCCATGGAGAGGATCACGGTGCGGAGCGTGCGGGCGGCGTGCACGGTGGTTCCGAGCGACGCGGCCGCGCTCCGCACGGAGCGGCCCTCGAGCACACAGGCACGACCAACGTACGCCATGGGCGCGGGCCACTTGCGCATGTGGGCGACGACGAAGGCGAACTCCGGCGAGCGGCAGCGTGCGGCGAGTCGCCGGACGCGGCGGGCCAGCGACGATCGGGGCGTGTGCAGGAGCTCGGCGAGGTCCGGGATCGACCGCCCATCCTGATACACCGAGCGCAGGAGCGCGCGCTCGGTCGGAGGAAGGAACTCGGCCAGGGCCGAAAGGCGCGCCGCGGCCGAGGCTCGCAGCTTCGGATCGGCGCGTGCGGAGAAGGCGAGGGAGTCAGATCCGTCGCTTTGTGCTTGACATGATTGTTTGGAATCTGATAGGATGGCTGCGGAGAGTCCATCCGTTTCCGTTTGACCGGACGTCGAGTGCAGCATGTGAAAGGCCCCCAGTGATCGCCAAGAGTGCGATATGTTCACTGACCAGTGAACAGATTGAGTATACTTGTTCGGTTTACGTTTGCAAGGCGCGTTATCGCGAAATTCGAAGAGTGGATCGCATACGGCTGCAACACATGACCAGGACATGACTTACGACAACCGACACCCCCTCGACTCTCCGCATCCGACAACGTCCGGTTCAAGGGCTGCCGATTCGGATGCACTTGGGAGATCGCCCAACTCAGAGGGAGAGCGCGAAGGCGTGACCCTTGGCGGTATCGTCCGCGCGCGACGGGGCGAGCTTGGATGGAGCTTGGCGGAGTTGGCCTCGCAGATCGGGTGTGCCCGGTCCTATCTCTCCATGATCGAGACGGGGTCGCGCGGCGACGGCGGGGCCGCGATCGGGCCGGTGCTGCTGGTGCGCCTGGAGAGCACGCTGGGTCTTGCCCCGGGAATCCTGACAAAGGCGGCGCAGTGGTCGGCGACCCCGGCGGGGGTGAAGCGGCGAATGGCGGCGATGGAGATCTCGCAGAAGGCGGCCGCGACGGAGCTGCGGGCCGTGCTGGAATCGCCCGCTGGGCCCGGGCATGGACGGGTCAACCTGGACGAGGCGTTTCGGAGCGGGCGGCTGCACGCGCTGGTGAGCAAGCTGGAGGGTGAGCCGGGAGAGGCGGGGGTGCGGGCGAGCGAGCCGGGGCGGCTGTTGCCCGTGCAGGTGCCGCTGATTAACTCGGTGGTGGCGGGGTATCCGCGCGAGTTCACGGACATGGGGTATCCGGCGCGCGTGGCGGACGAGTATGTGCTGAGCCCGGATGTGGATGATCCGGATGCGTTCGCGGCGCGAGTGGTCGGGGAGTCGATGTTGCCGGACTATCGCGAGGGGGACATCGTGGTGTTCTCGCCGGCGCGGGTGGTGAAGAGCGGGATGGATTGCTTCGTGCGGCTGGAGCGCGATCACGAGACAACGTTCAAGCGGGTGGTGATCGAGGAGGAGGCGGGGATGGTGCGGCTGGTGGCGCTGAATCGTTCGTTCGCGGAACGAGTTGTGGCGCGCGAGGATGTGGCGATGATGTGCGCTGCGGTGAGTGTGACGCGGAAGGTCTGAGGAAGGCATCAAGGGATGAGGCACCAAGGCATCGAGTGGAAACGCACTTGATGCCGGGATGCCACTTGCCTGATGCCTTCTTGCCCAACGAAAAACCCCGAGCTTGCGCTCGGGGCTCGCTTGATGCAACGAAGGAGCGGGCTCAGCAGCCGCCGGCGAACCAGTCGTTCAGGAAGTCGAAGATGTTCTGTACGGCGAGAGAGTTGTTGGTGCCATCGGTGCCGACGTTGGCGAAGGGCTTGCCGGCGAACCAGTCGTTGAGGAAGTCGAAAATGTCACCGACGGTGATACCCGCGCTCTTGTTGTAGTCGGCATAGCAGCAGGGCGTGCGGAAGTTCGCGCTGCCGTTGCATGACCCGCCGGGCGAGATGAATCGCGAGCCGGCCAAGGTTCCTGCACCAAGTGAGTTGGCACAGGCGCTGGTGCTCGTGTACTGCACGATGCAGGTCGCGCCGCGGCAGCAGACGCCGGGGGTGGCGGCGCAGGGGCTGGAGGCGCACGTGGTCGCGCCGCCCGGGGCGGGGCTGCCGCAGAGGTTGGGGAAGGTCGTGAAGCAGGATGTGCCCTGGCAGCAGGCGATGGGGGTCGGGCAGGGGTTCGGGTTGCAGGAGCCGCCGGCGAGCTGGCCGCCGCACTGGTTGGCCTGCGGCACGACGGTGCACGCGCCGGTGGAGGTGTCGCAGCAGGCGGTGGGCTGGGGGCAGGGATTCGGATCGCACGCGCCGCCCGCACCCTGGAAGGTGCCGATGCAGCCGGGCTGCGCGGTGAAGGTGCACGCGCCGGTGCTCGCGTTGCAGCACGCGCCCGGTTGCGGGCACGGCGAGGGCGAGCAGACGGTGTCGGCGCCCTGCCAGCGGCGGGTGCTGATGCCGGTGCAGACGGACTGCGTGAGGATCGTGCAGTAGGTGCCGTCGATGTTCGAGCAGCAGGCGCCCGAGGGTGCGCACGGGTCGGTGTCGCAGGTCGAGCCCTGGCCGATGAAGGTGAAGCCGCCGCCGCAGGTGCCGGGGACCTGGATGGTGCAGGTGCCATTGGAGTTCTGGCAGCACGCGCCCGGCTGCGGGCAGGTGTTGGGGGAGCAGGTGCCGAAGGCTGTGAAGACGTTGCCGGGCGTCGGGCAGCCGGAGCTGTTGGTCACGACGCACGCGCCGTTGGAGTTGTCGCAGCAGGAGCCGCTGCAGGGGTTGGGAGAGCAGCTCATGCCGACGCCAAGGAAGGAGCCGGAGCAGGTGCCCGCGCCGGTGATCGTGCAGGAGGTCGTGCCGCAGCAGGCGCCGCCGCAGGGGCTGGGGGAGCAGGTGGAGAAGTCGCCCTGGTACGTGCCGCCGGAGGTGGTGCACGCGGAGGCGTTGCACGCCGAGGTGCACGCGCCCGAGCCGTTGTTCGCGCAGCACGCGCCTGCGCCGACCTGGACCACGGCCCAGGAGGACGTCACCGATGGCGGGTTCTGCACGCTGTCGGAGCCGGCGTTGTAGATTGTCACGCGGTACTGGTTGAGGTTGGGGTCGGAGTTCGGGCACGCGGCCGTCGGGTTGTTCGCGTGGATGTTGTGGATGGTGAGCGTCGCCGTGTTGGTGCCGCTGTAGGTCGTGCCGTCGCTGGGGAGGATGCAGTTGAAGGACGAGTCGCCGTCGCTCAGGCCCCACGCGGCGTCGGGATTGGCGGGGACGTTGTACGCGTAGTGGCGCTGCCAGTTGAAGACCATCGGCGTGTTGCCGCTGACGACAACGCTGATCTGGATGGTGTCGCCGTCGCAGGCGGTGATGTTCAGCGGGACGTCCACGTCGATGCTCGGCGGCGCCGAGAGCACTCCCGGGGCGCCGCTCGACGCGGCCACGCGGGCGGCCCGCATGACGCTCCCCGCCGTGTGCACGACGATCGCATCATCGGTGCCGGTGACGCGGGCGATGCTGTTGCGCCCCTTGCCGGTGGTGACGTCGGTGTTGATGATCTTGTTCCAGGCGAAGGTTCCGAATCCGGGGCTGCCCGGGTCATCGATGACCTTGGCCCCGTAGACGATCGCGTTGATGGTGGTGAAGCCGCGCCCCATGTTGCCGAAGACCATGCACCCGCCGTCGCTGGTCCGCTGCACGCGGACCCAGTTCGGGGTGATCTGCGTGTTGGTGGTGGACTCGGGGATGACGGTGAAGCCGGTGTCGCCCCACAGGCGCTGGCCGGAGGCGCTGAACTTCTGCACGAGGACGTTGCGCTTGACGCCGCCGTTGGTGTTGCCCTGCTCGGTGCCGAGGTAGTACGCGCCGCTCACGGGGTCGTAGTCGACGGAGGCGGCGTAGCGACCCTTGCCCGCGGGGACGGAGTTGGGGGCGACGAAGTTGAGCGGCGCGCCGTTCTGGGTGAAAGTGTTGGGGGCGGAGCAGTCGGCGGCGGTGGTCACAGTGCAGACGCCCATGTTCGGGCCGGCGTCGCAGCAGGTGCCGAAGCGGGCGATGCCGCTGGACTGGATGTGCTGGAGGACGGAGTCGGTGGGAGCGCCGAAGCCGCTGTTGGCGAAGGTGCTCCAGGCGTAGATCGCGCCGCCCGCGCCGTCGGGGATCATCTTCCAGAGGTAGAAGTTGAAGTTGGTCAGGCCGTGGTTGTCGAGCACGAGCGGGTTTCCGGCGGTGCCCCAGCCGGCGGCGACGGTGCCCCCGGTGGTGAACTTCTGCGTCTCGAGGCCGACGGTGGCGGTGTCCACCTTCCAGCCGAAGAGCGCGATGAACGAGGCGTCGTTCGGATCGCCGGGCACGCCCGCGGGGATCAGGCCGCTCAGGCTGAGCGAGTCGTTGCCGCCGTTCTGGAGGATCTGCGGGTTGGCGGCGTAGCTGGGCGTGGTGGCGGTGCCGAGGATCGCGCCGCCGGAGTTCAGGCGACGGAAACGCAGCACACCCTTGTTGGCGGTGGTGGTGAGCGTGTAGCCGAGGATGCATCCGCCGTCGGGCGTTGAGCAGACCTTCACGGGGCGCGCGGGCAAGGTGCCGGTGGTGACGGCGATGTCGGTGCCACCTCCCCACATCTTGCTGCCATCGACCGCGGAGAACTTCTGGACGTTGGACTGGTGGACGGTGGGATTGGCCGCGTCGGAGAAGTTCGTACAGTTGGCGACGAGGAGGTTTCCATCGGAGGCGATCGCGGCGTCGAAGTCGCCGACGAAGCTGGCGGAGTTGTTGCCGGGGACGGCGACGATGCCGTTGTGCGGCCACATCTCGACACCGGCCGCGCTCAGGCGCTGGATGTGCACGGCGTTCCACTGGTTCCCCCCGACGGGGCCCTGCCAGACGATGTAGCACCCGCCGTCGGGGTGCGGGATGGCGATGGGGATGTCGCTGGTCGCATCGCCGACAATCAGCGGCGCTGCCGGGTTGTTGGTCCATTGGGCGGTGGCGGCGGTGGTGCACACACCGAGCAGAGCAGCCGCGCCGATCATCTTCCAGATGCGAGTCATCCGCGCTCCTTCGTGTCCGAGACTTTGAGTGTGATGGGCGTGGCGCAAAGGGCCAGCACCGGGGCCTTCTGGATCAAGTATGCTGCTCTCAGATCAATCGTCAAGAGAAATGGGTAGTTCTGAGAGCAATCCCATTTCCATCCGCACGCCCGCGCAAGGCTGATCCACGATCGGGAGAATGCGGTGGACAAAGACCTTGGCAAAGCCCCCTCCCGGACGGCCGGAAGGGGGCTGAAAAGACATGGTTTACAAACTGGACTTAGCGCCGGCGGCGGCGGTTGGCCGCGGCGAGCCCCAAGAGGGCGAGTGCGCCCGCGCCGGGGGCGGGGATCTGCATGACCATGAGAACGTTGTTGGCGCCGAACGCGCCGCCCGCGCCGGCGGAGTTGGCGAAGAAGGTGAACTGGCCGCTGTCGTTGAGGCTGAGAACGCCGCCGTCGCCGTTGGAGTTGGAGTTGTAGCTGGCGAGGCTGGAGCTGATCGGGTAGTTGGCGCCGAGCAGGGTGGTGTTGCCCTGGGCGAAGAGGGGGATGAGGCCGAAGGTGGGGCCGTAGGCGAAGAGGACGGCCGGACCGGCGTTGCCGGAGGCGTCCTTGGTGGTGTTCTGGAAGATGATCTGGTCGGCGTTGTTCATGATGACGCCGTTGAAGCCGCTGCCGAAGAGGAGGCCGCCCATCCCGGGGGCGACATCGCCCGCGCGGGCCAGCAGCGCCGCGCCGCCGGCGGAGCCGTCGCCCAGCCAGAGGCCCGTGTCGTTGCCGCTGACCACGCCGCCGCCCAGGGTGAGCGAGCCGGCGAAGGAGAAGTGGCCCTGGTTGTTGAGCTTGGTCTGGGTGTTCGAGAAGCCGAGGTCGCGGAAGGTCGCGCTGGCGACGCCGGGAGCGGACGTCGCGCCGGTCTGGAAGAGCACCTGGCCGCCGCCGCCGGGCGTCCACTTCATGATGGCCTGGTCGTTGGTGTTGGCGGTGATGCCGGCCGAGGGATTGACGGCCGCGCTCGAGGGATTGAACTTGGCGTTGAAGACGAGGTTGGCGGAGTTGTTCATCACCTGCGGCGACAGAACGGCCGGGGCGCTGGTGTTCAGGTAGTTGACGCCGGCGAGGCCGGGGACGGGCGTGCCGGACTGGGCGACGAGCTGGAGGGCGCCGGAGCTGGGCTTGTAGTACGTGACGCCGCCGCGCTCCGCGGTCGCGCCGGTGAACCCGGCGGGGACGGAGGTGGTGGCGAGGTTGGCGTTGAAGAGCACATCGCCGCCGGAGTTGATGCGGAGGCTGTTGTTGTTCGGATTGGTGCCGCCGAAGGCCGCGCCGGATCCGGCGGCGCTGTCGACGGCGCCGGGGGCCGCATCGCCGCGACGCATCACCTTGACGTTGCCTGTGGGCGAGAACCGCCAGATGCCGGAGTTGTTCTGCTGGGGGCCCGTGGCGGTGATGGTGTCGCCGCCGGCGGGAACCGCGACCCAGGCAAACTGGCCGGCGTTGTTGACGGCGTTCTGCGTGGAGGTCTGGGAGGCGGTGAGCGAGAGGGTGGCGCCCGCGGTGCCGTTGAGGGCATCGCCGTTGAGGCCGGAGGCGGCAAAGCCGGAGTTGTTGCCGGTGAAGAACGATGCGCCGATGTTCGTGCCGGTGCCCGTGGTGGTGTTGACGTACGGGGCGACGAGGCTGTTGAACATCACCTTGCCGTTGGGGGCGACGACGATGCTGGTGGACATGCCGGCCGCGTTGCCGGTCCCGTTGAGAACGCTTCCGGCGGGGACGCCGGTGAGCGGGGCGCTCATGCCGCCGAGGAGGGGCGAGGTATTCGTCGGGCCGGTGGTGTTCGAGCTGGTCGAGCCGTCGCGGGCGATCATGGTGATCGCGCTGTTGGCCCAGCCGCTGGCCGCGCTGGCGAAGAACAGGCCACGGTTGTTGCTCTGGCCGTTGGGGGAGAAGTTGCTGGTTCCGCCGGTCACGAAGACGGTGGCGAGCGTGTCGGGATCGGTGAAGGAGTTCTGCGCCATCGTTCCGGGGAAGTAGACGTTGCCGGCGGCGTCGATGACGGGGTTGCCGGCGTTGGGGCTGAAGCCCGGGTTGGCCGTGGTGGGCTCGTTCCAGACGACGCGGTTGTTGGTGCCGTTGGCGGCGTTCGCGGCGGCGATCGCGTTGAGCGTCGCGGCCGGGAGGCCGGGGACGGCGGAGCTCGCGCCGGTGTTCAGGTCCTTGCGGGTCTGCACGACGACCGCGCTGACCTGGGCCATGGCACCGGAGACAACAAGCAACGAGGCCGCGGCACCGGCCGCGGACAGGATGGAAGCGCAACGCGACTGAAAACGAAGCATCATCTCTCTCCTCACAGCAGGCCTTTCGGCCCGCGAACGAATGACAGGGGACGCACAATCGGTGCGGCCCGGATGTGGAAAACCTACTCGACGGCCGCTGGAGCGGCCACAAATCGCTCTGAGATCAATCCAATTCGCTCTAAGACCCTGAGCAGAATCGCAAACGGGCGGAAACTGGTGAGATCAGCGGTTGATGTCGCGGCCTTGGAGGCCGTTTCGTGTGGACCAGAAGAAGGCGGGGAAGGGGCCGCCCGGGCCGTTGGGTGCGCCGGGGACGCCGTTCTGCAGGCCGTCGTTTTCCAGACGCCACGCGGCGAGGGTGGAGATGTCCCAGTTGCCGCTGGGCTTGTAGGTGTCCTCGGTGGCGGGGTCGGCCGCGAGCTGGTAGAGCTTGGCCATGCGGTAGGAGTTGCAGCTGCCATCGGCGAGCGCGTAGCGGGCGTCGGCGTCGGGGTTGTTCCAGTTGGGGAAGCCCGAGGCGCGGCGCGAGTTCGGGCTGCTGGCGGTGCCGGCGGCGTGGCTGGACTTCGTGAAGTCGAAGCGTTCGAAGACGATCACCTTCGAGCCGGGGTTCACGATGTCGTCGATGCGGTTGGGGCGCGAGTAGCGGGCGCGATCGCCGAACTGGATGCCGGGGAACATGTCCGTCTTGTACAAGGATGGGGCGAGCCAAAGGGTGGGTGAGAACCAGTAGGACCCGTCGTAGATGACCGTGTCGTAGTCGTTGCCGGCGTTCACGAAGGGGCCGCCCTGGGTGTTGATATCCTGGTTGAACTGGCGGTTTCGCGCGACGACGGCCGCATCCATCGGGGCGGCCTGGGCGGCGGACTGAAACCCGCCATCGTGGTACTTGGTCAGCAGGCTGCCGGCGCGCGGGCCCATCATTTCGGTCAGGTGGTTGGCATCGTCAAACTTGAAGAATCCGGGCATGGAGTTGTTTTCCGTGCCCGGGACGACGACCCATGACCAGATCCAGCCGGGCACGGTGCCCTCGCTGCTGGAGGCGTAGAACGGATTGACGTTGCGGTTCTTGAAGTCGGAGGCGTAGGTGGCGTTCATCATCGCCATAGAGCGCATGTTGGCGAGGCTCTTGACCATCTGGCCGGCGAGTCTCGCCTTGGCGATCGCGGGAAGCAGAATGCCCACCAGCAGCGCGATGATCGCGATGACCACCAGCAACTCGATGAGCGTGAAGCCCATCGCTGCGTCTCGGCGCGTTGTGCGCGTGCTGGTCATTGATCGTCCTCCTGCCGGAGCGTTCCCCGGCTGGTTCACTATACCTTAGGAACCCGCTCTGAGATTCATGAAATCTGATCTCAGGCCAATCTCAGTAAATACCCTTACATTCTTCGCCTGATTGAGAGCAAAATCATTGCTCTGAGAGTATGTTTGGGGTATCTTGTTCTTGCCATCCTTTGGTAGACTTCGCGGCCAGACCTCCTGCCGTTGCACGTATGAGCCCCAAACCCGACCTCGAATCCGCCCGCCCTTCGATCCATGTGAACGCCGCCGCGCTCGACGACATCGGTGCGCGGCCGCTGACGCAGGACGAGCGGACCCTCGCGGATGAGGTGGCGCGCCGGCTTCGGCTGGAGCTTCGAGGGCTGGTGGAGTTTCTGAGCGAGCAGGAGCGCGGGGCGAGCGCGATGGCGCGGGCGCTGGAGATCGATCGCAACACGTGCCAGCGCATCGTGGCCGCGACGGGTCGGGGCGAGGCGGATGCCTCCATGCTTGTGCAGCTTCCAGGCATCGTCGGGCTGCGGCAGTTCATGGAGGCGATGGGGAAGCGGTTCCCCGGAGGCGAGGCGGCCGCGGCGATCGCGGGCGTGGGCGCGGCCGTGGACAAGTTCGAGAAGGTGATCGACGAGATGGCGGGGAGCCAGCGGAAGCTGCGCGAGCGGCTGGACATGGACCGCGTGGGCGGGGCGATGGCGTTTGATACGGTGGGCACGGCGGGGCCGTCGGACAATCTGGCGGTGCGCCGGTCGCTCTTCCGCGCCGCCGTGGACATCGTCGGGCGGTGGTCGGAGACGCGGCTTTCGGTGCGGGTGATCCGGCCCGTGCCGGGCGACCCGATGCACACCGAGAACATCCGCATGACCGGGCACGTCGGGCACATGGCCCGGGCGATCTCGGTGCCGCTCGAGGTGTACAGCGGCGTGCCGGAGCAGCTTGTCGAGAACGAGGGGAAGACCGGCAAGGGGGAGAAGGTCGCGTTCCAATCTCTGGATGCGCGCCAGAGCGTGGGGGACACGCCGGGCTTCCTGATGCAGAAGTTCTGCTCGCAGCCGCTGCCGCGGGTGACCTCGCGGGCGGCGGGGGCGAAGGTCGTGCACGCGATCGACGAGATGGGGACGCCGGGGCAGGCGTCGGACATCTTCGTGGCGGATCGGCGCGCCGGGCGCGACAAGCACCCGGCGACGCAGCATCCGGCGATCGGCGAGGTCTCGACGATCATGAACTATCCGGCGCGGCGGTTCGTGATGGATGTCTTCCTGCACCGCGACATCGCGCGCCGGTGCATCCCGTCGCTGGAGGTGCACCTGTCGCCGCTGCCGAGCGGGACGATGGTGCTGAGCCGGTGGAGCACGAAGATCCCGGGCGGGCCGCGCCTGGAGCTGCTCGGTGCGCCGGGGCAGACGTGGGACCAGCTCGCGACCGACGCGTACGTGCGCCACGCGGAGCTCGTGAAGACGCTGTTTGAAACGATCGGCTGGGATGCGTCGGAGTTCGTCGGGTACCGGTGCGATGTCGCGTATCCGATCTGGCGAGCGGCGTACTGCATGCTTTTCGATTTCACGGGGAGCGAGCTGCCCGAGCCGATCGGCATGGAACCCAAGTAAGGGCTTTCACTCTCGTGGCTGATCGCGCGGCCGGGGCGCGTTCGTGGTACGCTCATAGCCGGTGGGCGGGGCTTCACGAGGAGCGATCCCATGCGAGCGACGATGACCCTGGTTGCGGCGTGCCTTGCCTGCGCGGGCCTGATGGGTTGCCACCACGATTCCAAGCAGATGGGCGCGAGCGGAACGAAGGCCGATGCGCACGTGATGGCGAGCTCCGACGTCTGCCCGTTCTCGGGCAAGCCCGCCAACCCGAGCTACACATCGACGTACAACGGCAAGACGGTCGGCTTCTGCTGCCCGAACTGCAAGGCCAAGTTCGACGCGATGAGCGATGCGGACAAGGCGGCGCGTCTGGCGGCGAAGCACTGAGCGCATCTCGTCCGCGGCGACTCAGCAACCGGTGAACCAGGCGTTCAGGTACTCGAAGACGTCCTGAACCGTGAGAGGGCCGCCGAAGGTCCCGGTGACGCGTGCGCGCGGGTCGCCCGCGAACCAGGCGTTGAGGTAGGCGAAGATGTCGGCCACCTGCAGCGCTCCATCCTGGTTGAAGTCGGCGTGGCAGCACGGAGCGGAGTGGTTGCCCGCCACGTTGCAGGCCGCGTCGGGACCCGCGAACCGCTGCCCGGGGCCGCAATCGTCGGGAAGGCGGATGGCGCAGATAGAGCCCATGCAGCACGCGCCGGGATGGGGACAGGCGATCGGTGAGCAGACTCCCTGGTACGTCCAGCGGGCGCCGCACTCGTTCTGCAGAGAGATCTCGCACATGCCGCTCGGGGCGCAGCAGGAGCCCGGGGGCGGCGCGTTCGGGCAGGGATTCGGCTGGCACATCCCGGCGATCCAGAGCGTTGGGCAGGAGAACTGCGTGAGCACGACGCACGCGCCGGTGTCGGAGCAGCACGCGCCCTGCGGGGGTTGCGGGCAGGCGTTGGGCTCGCACGCGCCATCGACGGTCCAGAGACCGGGGCAGGCGGATTGCACGGTGGGTGTGCACGCGCCGTTGGGGGCGCAGCATGCGCCCTGCGGCGGGGGTTGCGGGCACGGATTGGGGGTGCAGGCGGGCTGGGCGAGCCACGCGGTGGCGCACGCCGACTGCAGCGAGGCGACGCACGCGCCGTCGGGCGTGCAGCAGACTCCCTGCGGATCGAGCGCGGGTGCGGCGGTGCGCCCGCACTGCGACTGGGCCTGGCGCGAGATCCACTCGGCCGCATCCGCGATGGATTGGGCCTGGGCCTGCGCGGTCGGGCCGAAGACGGAGTAGTCGTGCACACCGCCGATGATGAGATGCGGCTGCACCGGCGCGCCGGCGGCGACCATCACCTGGTTCAGGCGCGTGGAGTTGCCCGAAGGCACGAGCGAGTCCGACATGCCGTGGTAGAGCACCGTTGGCGGCGAGCACGAATCGACGAAGGTGGCCGCCGAGGCCTGCGCCATCAAGGCCCACGTCGAGGGAAGCAGCCAGCTGGAGTTGGTCGGGCCGGTGTAGCTCCACGGCACACCCAGGAACTGGTAGACATAGGACGGCATGCCCATGACCTGGGAGTTCCACGTCAGGTCGTAGCGTCCGAAGCCGCCGACCGCGCCGTCGATGGCGTAGCCGCGCGGACCGGAGGCGGGGAGCACGTTGAAGCGCGGGTCGCCCGCGGCCATCGCGGCGTTGAGGGAGATCGTCGCGCCCGCGGAGAATCCGCCGAGGATCACCCGGGTCGGCAGGCCGATCTGCTGGCCCTCGTTGCGGATCCAGTGCACGACGTTGAGGATGTCGCAGGTGGTCTGCGGGAAGGTGCCGACGCCCGAGGCCGTCATCGTGGAGTTGAGCAGGCGGTAGTTCGGACTGATGACCGCGAAGCCGCGATCGGCGAGCGCGGAGCAGATGGGGGCGATCTCGGCCTTGTCGCCGCCGGAGTATCCGCCGCCGTGCACGAGCACGATGGTGTACGACTCGGGGAGGGGATCACCGACCGAGACGGGGAGGTACAGGTCGAGGAGCTGCGTGGCCGCGGGGGCGTTCGGGGCGGGGGAGGAGTAGGTGATGTTCGGGTAGACCTCGGCCGCGAGCGCACCGGATGCGATCGCCAGCGCACCCAAGTGTGCGCAGACCACCTTCGACTTCCACCATCGCTGCGTGCGGCCCATGATCACCTTGATCAGTTGCTGAATCGCTCATCCGCGCCGAGTGCCCGGAATGGGCGGCGCGGCCTCCGAAGGGTCCACACAGACCACTATATCAGATGAGAGCAGTTGTGCGCCGGGTGGAGCGCGTGGACAGGAAAGTGGTGTGCTTTGTGCTCGCTATAGTCGGGGCCCTTGGGGGTTTCCGGCTTGGCCAACGTTGGCCAAGGGCGGTCCCGGGGAGCTTTTCCACGTGTCCAAGTGCCGTTTGGCGCTTCCCACAAAGGATTTCGATCGTGGCTGATCAGACCTCCTCGCCCGCGTCAAAGTTCGATCTGGTCGTCATCGGCGGCGGTCCGGCCGGGTATGTCGGTGCCATCCGGGCAGCCCAGCTTGGGATGTCTGTTGCGTGCGTGGAGCGGGCCAAGCTGGGGGGCGTTTGCCTGAACTGGGGATGCATCCCGTCGAAGGCATTGCTCGCGAATGCGGAGCTTGTGGAAAAGATGAAGGCCGCGGAGGACCAGAAGTTCTGGGGATTGAAGATCAACGGGGATGTTGGGCTGGATTGGGATCGGGTGATCGGGCGCTCGCGCGAGGTGGCGGGGAAGCTGAACAACGGGATCGCGTTCCTGTTCAAGAAGAACAAGATCACGCACTTTGTGGGGAATGCGAAGATCACCAGCGCGGGTGGGCCGGGCAAGTCGTGCACGATCGAGGTGCAGGAGTGCGCGGTGAAGGAGGAGCTGACGTCGGCTCCCGCGACGCCGGGGAAGACGATCCAGACGATCCAGGCGGAGAACGTGCTGGTGGCGACGGGATCGGTGGCCCGCGACCTGCCGTTCGCGAAGTTTGACGGGGACAAGATCTGGGGCGCCCGCGAGGCGATGTTCAACAAGACGCAGCCGAAGAAGCTGATCGTCGTTGGGGCGGGCGCGATCGGGATGGAGTTCGCGTACTTCTATCACTCGATGGGGACGGAGGTGACGGTCATCGAGATGATGGACCGGATCCTGCCCGTCGAGGACAAGGACGTGTCGGTCGCGCTGCAGCGCCTGTACGCCAAGCACGGAATGACGTTCAAGACGAGCACCGTGACGACGGCCGTCGAGAAGACGGGGAATGGCGTGAAGGTGACGTTCGCGCCGTTCGTCAACGGAAAGGCCGACGACTCCAAGAAGGAGACGCTCGAGGCGGATCGCATCCTGCTGGCCGTGGGCGTGGTCGGGCGCACGGATGGGTTGTGCGATGAGAAGCTCGGGCTGAAGGTCGATCGCGGGCACATCGTGACGGACTTCGTGCCGGGCAAGACGCTGGCCGAGCCGATCGACTACAAGACGAATCTGCCGGGCGTGTACGCCGTCGGCGACGTGATCGGCCCGCCGTGGCTGGCGCACGTCGCGAGCGAGGAGGCGATCACCTGCGTCGAGCGCATCGCGTGGCGCAAGGACAAGTCGAAGCACCACGAGCCGATCCCGATCGACTACTCCGTCATCCCCGGGTGCACGTACTGCGTGCCGCAGGTGGCGAGCGTCGGCTTCACCGAGCAGAAGCTCATCGAGATGGGCAAGGTGAAGGGGAAGGACTACGCGACGGGACAGTTCCCGATGACGGCCCTCGGCAAGGCGATCGCCGCGGCCCATACGGATGGGTTTGTCAAGATCATCCGCGGCCTGCCGCGGGGCGAGATCCTCGGAGCGCACATCCTCGGCGATCAGGCGACGGAGTTGATCAGCGAGCTGACTCTCGCCCGCCGCCTCGAGGCGACGACGGAAGAGATCATCTGCACGATGCACGCGCACCCGACGATGCACGAGGCGACGCGCGAGGCGGCGCTGGCGAGCGAGGGGCGCGTCATCCACGCGTAGGCCGCGGCCGCGATTTGCGGAGAAATGCGTGCTCTGAGGTCAGGCCCAGCGAGGCCCGGCTCGCGAATTGCCTTGCGGGCTTCTTGGCCGCGACGTAAACTCGCGGCGTGGGGCGATCGGTCTGTCCCGAGGGCGACCCATGCAATCTCGACGTTTCGCTCGATTGGCCGCGGCTGCGATGATGCCGGGCGTGATTGTTCCGGGCGGGGCGGCTTTCGCCCAGCCTTGCGCCACCATCACCGACGTCACACCAGGTCTCTCCGGCACATTTCCGGAGTGGCAGGCGAGCATGGTGTACGACCTTGTGGGCTCGCGCGTTCTGGCCATCAATCAGGCGCCCAGCGATGGGCTGGGTGTGCTGGTGAGCGCGTACGACGGCGCGACGTGGACCCGCCTGCCGCGGCTCGGACAGTTGCCGCCGGGAAGCCGGCGCTACGACGGCGTGTGGGTCTATGACGCCGCTCGCGGCGAGGCGTTGCTCTTTGCGGGGCAGACCGAGTTCCCCACCGGGCCGACGACCAACACGCTCTTTGCGTTCAAGAACGGCGCGTGGGAGCCGCGGACCTGGACGGGCGTGAGCCCTCCGGCGGATGGCGGCGCGTACGGCTCGTATGACGCCAACCGCGGGCGGTCCATTTTCATCTGCCCCGCGGCGTCGGGCGTGCCGATGTACCAGGCGTGGGAGTGGACGGGCACGGCATGGGAGGCCGGGCCCGAGTGCGGCCCCACCGACCCAGACGACTTTGTCTTCGACCGCCTGAACAACCGGGGCTTTCTGAACGGGTCGTACTTTGCGAACTCGCTCGAGGAGGTCTGGTACTACATCCCGGGGCCGACGGCCGCGCAATGCACCTGGCAGCGCGTCACGCTTCCCGAGCCCGCGTATCAGTCGCTCAAGGCGGTGGGGCTGGTGTGCGATCCGAACCGGGGCGAGATCCTTCGCTTCGGCGGGCACATTCCCACGACTACGCCGCCCGTGGGGTATGTTTCGGAGGTGCGGAGGTGGTTGCCCGAGGTGCCGGGGTTCGAGCGCATGGACACGGGAGTTGACCTGCCTGCGGCCGCGCGGCGGGCGGACGCCTGCGCCGTGTACGACCCCGTGCGGGACCGGATCGTCATGTTCGGTGGGTCGCGGCTCGATCCGCCCAACACCCGTGTTTTCGCGCAGGACACCTGGGAGTACGTGCGGACCGACCCCGCGCTCGCGAGCGCAAGCAGCGGGCCGGTGGCGACCTGCGCGGGCTCGACCGTGCTGCTGGCCGTTGCGCCCTTCGGCGGGCCGTACGACATGCAGTGGTTCAAGAACGACCTGCCCATCGGCGGGGCCACGTCGGCATTCCTATCGCTCCCCAACACATCTGACGCCGACGAGGGAACGTACTACTGCACGCTCACGAACACCTGCGGCACGCTTAGGGGCCCGGTTTCCACGATCCGCGTGGACCCGCCGGTCACCTTTGACGCTCCGGCCGCGTGGCCGGGGTGCTCGACATGCCCGGGCACGAGCGCGACGATCATCCCCCCCACCGTCTCAGCCGCATCACAAGGGGGTCCGCCCCTGACCCTGCACCTCCAGAAGCGCACGGACCTGACCTGGAACGACGTGCAGACGACCTCGCCGGGCGGAACGTTCATGCTCGCGAATCTCCAGCGCTCCGACGCCGGCGACTATCGCATTGTCGTGGACGGCAACGCGTGCGGGATGGTGATCGCGAGCACGCACCACGTCGAGGTCGGCGTCGCCTTCGACGCCCAGCCCTCGCTCCAACTGGTGAATCCCTGCGCTCCCGCGACGTTCGCCGTGCAGGCCCGCGGCACGTGCATCCAGTCGTACCGGTGGTACAAGAACGGCGCTCCGATCACCGACGATGGGCGCATCCTCGGCGCGATAGGGCCTGCCCTCACCATCTCCGGAGCCCGTTTCGAGGATGAGGGGACGTACGTCTGCCGCATCACCGACGCGTGCGAGACCCGCGACAGCTCGCCGGCGGACCTGAAGCTCATCTCGCCGGTGTGGGTGGAGCGGACCATGAACGCCGCGCCCACCGTCGCGGGCTCCGCCGAGTATTGGGTGAGCGCGTACGACGAGCACCGCAAGGTCTTTGTGCTCTACGGCGGGAACACGCAGTCCGGCCAGAACTCCAACGCGCTCTGGGAGTACGACGGCTACTCATGGACCATGCGGCAGCCCGGCTACCCCATGGTCACGACCACGAGCGGGCAGTTCCTGTACGACGGCGTCTATCCACCCAACAACCCGGCGTGCGCCATGGTCTACAACCCCGACGACCATAGGGTCTACCTGATCGCCCCGTTCGCCGCGGGATATCCCATGGCCATCTTGACGTGGGACGGCGCCGCGTGGGCGCGTCCCTATTACGGGCTGGTGAACGGAGACACCACGCGCACACATGCAGTCTTCGATCCTGTGAACCACCGGATCGTGATCGTGCGGGCCGCGGGCGGATCGAATACCGCCGAGCTCGTCCTCTACGACCCGGCATTGAACACAATCACGGGCCCCTTCGTGATGGAGCCGGGCGTGCAGACCGGCGTGCACGATTCGGCGCTCTGGTTCGACCAGCGGCGCGGCCGCGTGATCTGGTACAACAACCTGAACGATTTCGTCGCGCCCACAATGTGGTCGCTTGGTGCGGGCACATCGTGGACGCAGCTCGCGGGCAATCCGCCGCGACTGCCGTATGCGACCCCCGCCGCGTACGACCCCGTCCGCTCCCAGGCCGTGGGCATGGGCGGACTGTTCGGCTCCAGCTCGTACTTCACGGGAACGCAAGTCTGGCCCGGGCTCGCGACGCCCACGTGGGTGACGGCCCTGCCCCCCGCCAACGACTGGACGCAGGTCCTGCCCGATGGCCCTCCGCGAAACTCCGCGGGCGCGGGGCTGTCTCCGCCTAACAACTGGCGGCCGGCGTTCTGGTCGGGCATGGCGTTCGATACCAATCGGCGGGCGATGATCGCGGCGGGTCGCAGCGTGGAACCCTCGCCGCTCTCCTACGCGTGGCACACCTACGAGCGGCGCTACATGGATCGCGTGGTCTTCGACCTGCCCATCAGGCGGACAGTGGAGCCGGGGAACACCGTGCGGTTCAAGTCGTACGCCGCGGGATGGCCGCCCGCGGGCGGACTGGGCTATCGCTGGAAGCGCAACGGCGCGCTGCTTGTCAACGGCCCGAGCCCCGGGGGCGGAACGATCGCCGGTGCGTTCACCGACACGCTGCTCATCGCCGGGGCCGGTGCGCAGGATGAAGGAAACTACGTCTGCATCGCGACCAACGCGTGCGGTGCGGCCGCTTCGCCTCCGACCGCGCACGGGTGCGTCGCGGATTTCGACCACGTCGACGGCCTGACGGTGCAGGATATTTTCGAGTTCCTCAACGCGTGGTTCGCGAGCAACCCGTCGGCGGATATCAATGGAGACGGCATCGCAGTGCAGGACATTTTCGACTTTCTGAACCTGTGGTTCGCCGGTTGCTGACCGGCCCGGGGAGCCAACCTAATATTCCGCAAGGAGGTCGCCATGTTCACGGACCGCCTCATCGCCGCATCGCTGGGATTTGTGTTCGCCGCCGCGGGCGCAGCCGTTCAGGCTCGCGCTCAGGACTATGTGAGCGCGCAGCGCACGTACTACCTCCATGCGCCGAGCAGCTACCAGCAGGGGTGTTTCGGCGAGTGCGCCTGCCCGCTGAGCAATCGCGAGACGATGGTGGGCTCGTTCATCCTCGACCTGATCACGGTCGGGGATGCCACCGACTTCTATTCGATCACGGACATCGTCTGGCACGTGCCCCAGCTCGGGGGCAACACGTTCGACGTCACGATCGAGGGCGCGGGAACCTTCGCCGCGGGGCAGTCTCCGTGGAACAGCCACCAGCACGCGAACCTGACCGTGACGCTCGCGCCGTATCCGCCGCCGTGGGCCGGCCCGCAGCAGTTCTCCACCACGCCGACATTCAACACGCGCACCGTCGCCCCGCCGGTGATCGACCTCGAGGTCACCAACAGCGCGACCGGCTGCCCGGGGATCCGCTTGCGCATCGTCGCCTCCTGGTACCGCTCGGACTTCAACGGCGATGGGACCATCGCCGTGCCGGACATCTTCGCGTTCCTCAACGCGTGGTTCCTGGGCGATCCGAGCGCGGACTTCAACGGGTCGGGGGGGCTGAGCACCCTCGACATCTTTGATTTTCTCAACGGCTGGTTCGCCGGGGTCTGACTGGCGTTCGCGCCGGCGTTGTCAGGACTTTCGCACTTCGACCTTGCCCCCCGCGACGTCCTTAATCGCGTAGCCGAGGGCGGCGAGGTCGTTGCGGATGGCGTCGGAACGGGCGAAGTCCTTGGACTTCTTGGCTTGGACGCGGTCGTTGAGCTTGGCGATGACGGCGGGGTCGGGGTCGCAGCCGATGAAGACGCCGATGTCGGTCTGGGCGCTGGCGGCCTGCTCGAGCTCGAGGACGCCGAGGACGCCGTCGAAGAGGCGCATGAGCGCGGCGTCGGCGGGGGTGGGGGTCTGCTTGTTGGTGAAGGTGTTGACGGCCGCGATCGCGCCGGCGATGTTGAGGTCGTCGTGCATGGCGTCGGTGAAGGCGCGGCGGGCTTCGGCGGCTTCCGGGCTCATGTCGGTATCCCACCGACCGCTCAAAGCCGCGGTCGGTGGCACGGCGCCGACGAAGCGCCGCCAGCGGTCGACCATGCGCTGCGAGTCCTTCAGGCCCTGCTCGGTGAAGTTGGAGTTGGAGCGGTAGTGCGTGCGGATGAGCTCGAGGCGGACGGCCGCGGGCTCGTGGCCTTTGGCGAAGAGGTCGCGGGCGGTGAAGAAGTTGCCCTTGGACTTGGACATCTTCGCCCCCTCGACGAAGAGGAAGCGCGGGTGGAACCACATGCCGGCGTAGGAGCCGTTGTGCGAGGCGTTGAAGGCGCAGGCGGACTGGGCGATCTCGCACTCGTGGTGCGGGAAGATGTTGTCCTCGCCGCCGGAGTGCAGGTCGATGATCGGGTTGGAGTTCTCGATGACGAGCTTCGCGAGTTCGTCGGGGGTCAGCGGACGACCGGCTCGGAGAGCCGGGGTACCCAGGCGTGCGGCCGACATGATCGAGCACTCGATGTGCCAGCCGGGGTAGCCCGCGCCCCACGGGGAATCCCACTTCATGAGGTGCGACGGGTCCTCCTTCCAGAGGAGGAAGTCGGCGGGGTGTTTCTTGCCCGACTGGTTCTCGCTCGCGACGCGGCCACCGGCTCCTTCGCGGAGCGAGTCGAGCGTGTTGCCGCTGAGCTTGCCGTAGGCCTCAAAGGACTTCACGTCGAAGTAGACGACCCGCGAGCCCGGCCCGCCGACGACGTACGCGTGGCCGCGATCGATGAGGAGGGCGATGATGCGGATCATGCCGGGGACGTTGGCCGTCGCGCGGGGCATGAGCGTGGCATCCTTGTCGGCCTCGATGGCGACCTTGAGGCCGAGCTTCTTCGCGTCATCAAGAAACCGCATCGCGTAGAACGAGGCGATGTCGTAGGGATTGTTCGGATCGAGCTTGGCATCGGCCGGGAGCTTGCCGGACTTCTTCTGCTCGAGCAGGCGCTTGCCGGCGACGGCCATGCGGTCCTCGCCGGATTCGCCCCCCTCGGCGTCGTCGGTCATGTGCCCGACGTCGGTGATGTTCATGACGTGCACTACCGAGCGCTTCGGATTCTTCGAGCCCTCGATCTCGCAGAGCGGCGACTCGATGAAGCGGCGCAGGACATCCGCGGCCAGGAACGAGCGGAAGTTGCCAATGTGCGCATCGTCGTAGACGGTCGGGCCGCAGGTGTAGAAGGTGATGCGGGCGGGATCGATCGGGCAGAGGGGCTCGACGGATCGGGTGAGGGTGTTGTAGAGCTTCAGGGGCATGGGGAGCGGATGGTATCGGGATTTCGAGGGGGCGATCATTGCGACTCTGCCATGAATTCCGTATTCTGAATCGTCATTGACCAGGAGGGAACTGCGACGTGACGTGGCGAATGCTTATTGCGATTGGAGGTGTTGTGGCCTTCCTGCTCGCAGCGGGCGGCGTCTACCTGCTGGTGAAGCGTGCGAGTGGGCTGGCGACAGAGGAAGTTATCGAGAAGGAGTTGGCGGAGTATTTGGCGAGAGAGTTTCCCTCGCTCGAGATGGACAGATCGCACCCCGGAGACATCCGCATCGCTACTCCTGAAGGGGGACGAGCGATTGTGGCCGTCCAGAACATCGTCGGTGATGCGAGAGAGCACGACTTGGACGGGAGGCAGCGGGTTTACGGGTCGGTGGCGCGAGCCATTCGTTCGGCCATTACTCCATCCGCCGTGCCTTTGGCGATGAAGTTGGGGCGAGTCTTCCCCCAAGTTGTTCACAAAGAGTTCACCGAAAGTGTTTTAGGGCGTGCGCTCCTAAGCGTTCCACTGGGAGAGACTCCGCTCAGGGTGTGCTATGTCGTCGAGGACAAGGGACAAGTGGAGTTCATCAGCAAGCCGGACCAGGCGAAAGAGAGAGTCAGCGAGGCGGACATCATCGCCGCGGCGCGTGACAACGCAAAGGCCCTCGTCTCGATTGAACAGTTCGAAAAGATCACCCGCTCGTCCAAGGCCAACATCGTGGATGGGGATGATGTTTTCAATGCGACGAGGTTGCTCGTCATCATGGAATACCTCAAGCCCGGGCAGGTCTTGGCGGTGGCCTTGCCGGATCGGGACACACTCGTGATTTGGCCGAACCCCGATGCGGCTGCCTGGCTGACCATGGAAAAGGTGGCAAAGAAGCCCTTCTCTTCACGGCTCATTTTTGATCGGCCTCTACGTGTGACGAGCCAAGGAATCGAAGTGCATTGACGATTCCTATTTCGCCCGCTGCTCCGCGCTCTCCGCCTTGGCCTGCTCGGTCGGCTCGTCGGCCGCGACCATGATCCGGACCTTGATGACGCGCGTTGGCGAGGCCTCCAGCACAGTCACCGACATCCGCCCATGGCTGAACGTCTCGTTCACCTCCGGCATGTGGCCGAGCGTGGAGAGGACGAAGCCGCCGACGGTGTCGTAGTCGTCGCTCTCGGGGATGGCCGCGCCCAGGGGCTCGAGGGCCTCGTTGGCGGCGGCGACGTATGCGCGGGCGTCGATGTCAGCCAGGCCGGAGCGGGGCCCACCCTCCTCGCCGTTGCCGGCGTCGGGCTTGACCTCGATGCTGGGGGGCCCATCCTCGGTCTTCTCGTACTCGTCCTGGATGTCGCCGAAGACGTCCTCGATGATGTCCTCGAGTGTGACCAGGCCGGAGACCGCGCCGAACTCGTTGACGACCACGGCCGCGTGGACCTTCTTGGCGACGAACTCGTCGGCGAGCTCGCGGACGGTCTTGGAGTGCGGGACATGCAGCGCGGGGCGGAGGATGCTGCGGAGGTCGAAGCCGCGCGAGGCGTTGCCGAGGCCGCCGCCGCTGTTGATCTGGGCCGCGGGATCGACCGGGGGAGAGGAGGTGATGCGCGGCCCATCGCCGGCGAGCCAGCGAAGGAGGTCCTTGGTGTAGAAGAAGCCGATGACGTCGTCGAGCCCGCCGCCGGTCTTGAAGACGGGGACGCGCGAGTGGCGGACCTTGCGGACGAAGGCGGTGATCGCGCCGAGGTTGTTGGTGTATTCCAGCGCCTCGATTTCGCGGCGCGGCGTCATGATCTGCTCGACCGTGCGCTTCTTGAAGTTCACCACCGCCTCGATCATGCGGCGCTCTTCCTCGTCGATGATGCCCTCGCGCTCGCCCTCTTCGGCGACGGAGAGGATGTCCTCGGAGACCTGCTCGGTGGGGTTCACCTGCTCGACGCCGGACATCTTGCGGACCATGGCGTCGAGGACCTTGGCGAACGGCGTGAGCGGCTTCTGCACGAGGTACGCGGCCCGGACGAGGGGGCCGAAGGTATAGAGGAACCGCTCCGGGGCATAACGCCCGATGCTCTCGGCGAGGGCGACGGAAAAGACCCACAGAACGATGGCGCTGGCAAGCACGCCGATGGCCGCGTCGGTGATGCTGGGGTTGATGGGTGTGCCGGCCTGGGTGTGCAGGCCCGCGACGACGAAGATGCTGGCGACGGCGACGCCGAGGTTGCAGAGGATGCGCGAGAGGGCGACCGCGTGGCCGTGGCCGTTGAGGTCGCCGATGATGGCGCGGATGGCCGACAGGCGGGCCCCCATGACGGTGCCGCGCCGGCGCTCGGCGAGGGCCTCGAGGGCCGCGCCGGTGGTGTTCTCGATGCAGGCGTGCAGGGCGCTCAGGAGCGAGCCGAGGAGCCAGCAGAAGACCATGAGCAGGACGGGGCTGGTGGGCATTAGTGGATGCCCTCCGGATCGGAGCGCCGAGCGCCGAGTGCCGAGTGCCGAGCATGAAAAACGGGGCCGACGCCCATCGCATTGAGTATGCGGTCCTCTTCGCGATGCATGGCTTGGTAGCCCACGTCGGAGTGGTCGTCGTGACCGAGGCAGTGCAGAACGCCGTGGAGGATGTAAAGGAGGATCTCGCGCTCGACGGGGTGGTTGTGGGCCGCGGCCTGGCGGGCGGCTTCGTCGGTGCAGGCGAGGATGTCCACGTCGAGCGGATCGCCCGTGACGGTGCCGCCCTCGGAGAGGTCGAAGGTCAGGACGTCTGTGGTGCCGGGGATGTCGGAGAACTTCTGGTGGGCCGCGGCCATCTCAGGATCCGAGACAAGGCGGACGCGGACCTCGCCGGAGCGCGGCTCCGGGAGGTGGGCGAGGGCAACCTGAGCCTCGGTTCTCAGACGGTGGAGGGCAGCTGGGGTCAGACTCCCGCCAGGGTCATCGACGGAAACAGATGCCTCGCCGGTGCGCGACTTGGCCACTGGCCCTCGCGTGGGAGGACGGTTGTTGGTTGAGTCCCCGGCCATGGCTTCGATCACCCCGAAAACACTCCCCACCAAGTCAAAGAATAGCTGATGGATGGGGTTCGTGGTATGCTGGCGAGGTCGATATCAGGTTTTTGTCAGGATATTTGAGGGCACATGGACCCAAACGGTCGTCAAAGTGGGAAAGAGGGCTTTCAAGCTACCCGGATTATGGGAGTGGTGGTGCTCGCGGCGGTCGGGTTGGCTGGGTGCCGGTCCGCTTCGCCCGCGGGAGGGGTGGGGGCCGCGCCGGGCCCACCGGCCGCGGTCGAAACCAAGTCGGTTGACGAGCATCCGGACCATGCGACCAATCTGGCCGAGTGGGTCGAGGCCCACCAGAAGAACGAGACGCTGGACAACCACTGGCCGGAGTTCGTGGATGTCACGACTCGGATCCGAGGGGCGTGGGAGATGTTCCTGGCGACGGATCCGACGCTCAGCGCGTACCTGGCCGCGAATCCGGACGAGAACTGGCCGGTGACGCGCCCACGGACGATCATCCGCGACCCCAAGTACGCGGAGTTCGAGCCGGCCCTGCGCGGATTTTTCGAGGGACTCGCCCGGTCCGGCCTGCTCGAGCAGATGGACAACCTGTGCGCACCGGCGAGGTTCGTCGCTCTTCGGGCGACGGAGCCGTTGATGAGCATGCCCACGCCGGAGCTGGGCGCGACACGGATTGTCGCGGAGCTCTGCGAGGCACGCATCCGGTTCATGCTCAGCGACGGCAAGCCGGACCAGGCCGCACGCTCGCTGGCGCACGGTCTGGCGATCGTGCGGGCGTCGCAGGGACGCGGCACCCTCATGGGCTATCTGCTCAGCTCGGCCCAGGTCAACATCGAGACGGAGATGGGGGTGGACCTCATGCAGGGGCGGGTGGATGCGGCCGCGGCCGGCTCGATGCTGGCGGTGCTCACGGATTCGCCGCCCGTGGACCTTCGGGTCGCGATCGGCGGGGAGAGATTCATCGCGCTGGACACGATCGATCGATTCTTCGAGCAGGTGAAGGCGGAAGCGGCCCATACGGACAGCCAGAGAAAGCTCGTGGACGAGGGACTGCACCTGATGGCGTCGAGGGCGGAGCAGACGGCGCTCGCGAACCGGTTCTTCGACGGGTGCCAGGTGCTGCTCAGCGCCGATGCGGGCGAGAGCGCGCGGGGCCGGGCCGAGGTGGATGCGGTGAACGCCGTGGCGGAGGGCGAGCACACCCTGAAGATGTACAAGCCGGTCTCGATGCTGCTGCTGAACATCGACCACCTTGAGAAGACGATGAAGACCCAGGCCGTCCGGCACGAGGGGCTGCGGGCGATGCTCGCTCTGGAAGTGTTCCGCGGCCGCGCCGGGCACTATCCGGAATCGCTCGAGGAACTGGCGCCGGGGGACCTGGCCGTCCTTCCGGTCGATCCGTTCGCGCGGGGAGGAGGACTCAAGTACCGGCGCACCCTCGCGGAGGGTGGAACGGCCGAGACCGGGTACATGCTGTATTCCGTGGGCGCCGACGGGGAGGACAACGGGGGCAAGGAGCACGCGACCACTGCCGGCAATGCGTTCGGACCGCCGCGGGTCTCGCGGGGCTACGACTACCTGATCAACAAGCGGCGGTGGTAGGGCTCGAAGGCTGCGCGAATCCCTAGACTTGCGGCCAATGTCCACGCCGCACCCCCCATCGAGCTCCAATCGCCCCGACGATGCCCCTCCGTTCCGGTACACCGCGGCCCTTGCGGACCAGATCGAGACGCGCTGGCAGAAGAAGTGGGACGAGGCGGGGACGTTTCGGCAGGCGAACCCGGGTGATGCGGACTTCGAGGCCGACCGGGCGAAGTTCTATTGCCTGGACATGTTCCCGTATCCCTCGGGCGCGGGGCTGCACGTCGGGCACCCGGAGGGGTACACGGCGACGGACATCGTCTGCCGGCACAAGCGGATGAAGGGGTTCAACGTGCTGCATCCCATGGGGTGGGATGCGTTCGGGCTCCCTGCGGAGCAGTACGCGATCCAGACGGGCATTCATCCCGCCATTACCACGAAGAAGTCGATCGAGACTTTTCGGCGGCAGCTCAAGCGATTCGGGTTCAGCTACGACTGGTCGCGCGAGTTCGGGACGATCGATCCGGAGTATTACAAGTGGACGCAGTGGATCTTCCTGCGGTTGTATGACTCGTGGTTTGATCCGCAAGCGGAAACGCCGGTGTATCCGGATGGGAAAAAGCGGCGCGGATGTGCGCGGCCCATCTCGACGCTGATCGCGCAGCTCGAATCCGGAGACCTTCGCGTCGGCCCAGATGGCGATCTCATCCACGCAGGCGTCGCGGCCGCCAATCCACTCGCAGGTGTCGGCGGCGGCGCCGAGGTCGCAGGCCTGCGCCGGTGGCACGAGCTGGATGCCAAGCAGCAACGCGCCGTGATCGATGACCAGCGACTGGCGTATCTGGATGAGATGACCGTCAACTGGTGCCCGGCACTCGGGACGGTGCTGGCCAATGACGAGGTGATCGACGGGCGCAGCGAGCGCGGGTCGCACCCGGTCTTGCGGAAACCGCTGCGGCAGTGGCAGTTCCGGATTACGTCGTATGCGCAGCGGCTGGTGGATGATCTCGCGCTGGTCGAGTGGCCGCAGAGCACGCGGACGCAGCAGGAGGAGTGGATCGGGCGGAGCGAGGGAGCCGAGATCGATTTCGCGATCGAGCATGCGCCGAAGTCACTGCCGGTGCTGCGCGTGTTCACGACGCGGCCCGACACGATCTTCGGGGCGACTTACATGGTCGTCGCGCCGGAGCATCCGATTGTGGAGCACGCGCTGGCGCGGCCGCGAGAGGGGCTGGATCGTGAGGCCCTGCGGAAGTACGTCGAGACGTCGCGCAACCGGTCGGAAGTGGACCGAATGGCCGAGAGCAAGGAGAAGACGGGCGTCTTCACGGGGATGGAGTGCGTGAACCCCGCGACGGGGAAGAAGATCCCCGTATGGACCGCGGACTACGTGCTGATGGGGTATGGCACGGGCGCGATCATGGCGGTGCCGGCGCACGACGAGCGCGACTGGGACTTCGCCAAGGCGTTCAACCTGCCGATCGTTGCGACGTACCGACTGGAGAAGCAGAGCGAGGCGGAGGCGAACGCCTGCGAGAAGTGCCTGTCGGGCGATGGCGTGGCGATGAACTCGGCCAATGGCGAGGTGTCGCTGAACGGGCTGCCCGTCGAGAAGGCGAAGGCGACGATCATCGCGTGGCTGGAGAAGACGGCTCGCGGGACCAAGACGGTGAACTATCGCCTGCGCGATTGGGTCTTCAGCCGCCAGCGGTACTGGGGCGAGCCGATCCCGATCGTCTTTGATGAGCACGGGAACCACTTCCCGGTGAGCGAGAAGGCTCTGCCGGTCGTGCTGCCGGAGCTTGCGGACTACTCACCCGTGGAGAGCGATGATCCGCAGCCGCTGCTGGCGAAGGCGACGCAGTGGGTGGGGACGACGGCAGGAGCAGCGGGAGTTGCGGCCGATGTTCTGCCGCCCGGCGCGAAGGTGCGGCGCGAGACGAACACGATGCCCGGCTCGGCGGGCTCGAGCTGGTACTTCCTGCGCTACTGCGACAACAGGAACGCCGGCCGGTTCATCTCGCGCGAGGCGGATGCGTACTGGATGGGCAAGGGCGTCGCTGGGATCGATCTCTACATCGGCGGCAACGAGCACGCGGTCGGGCACCTGCTGTATTCGCGCTTCTGGCAGAAGGTGCTCTTCGATCTGGGCGAGGTGTGCACGCCGGAGCCGTTCAATCGCCTGTTCCACCAGGGGATGATCACCAGCTACGCGTACCAGCGAGCCAACAAGACGCTGGTGCCCGTCGATCAGGTCGAGGAGCCGCGCGAGGGCGAGTTCCTCGAGAAGGCCACGGGAGAGAAGCTGACGCCGATCGTCGCGAAGATGTCGAAGAGTTTGAAGAACGTCATCAACCCCGACGAGATCATTGCGCAGTTCGGCGCCGACACGTTCCGGCTCTACGAGATGTACATGGGGCCGCTGGATGCCAGCAAGCCCTGGAACACCAAGGACACCATCGGGTGCTTCCGGTTCCTGCAGCGGGCGTGGCGCATGGCGGTGGATGAGCAGACGGGCGAGCTGCGGCTGGCCGCGGCGGCGAATGCCGACGTCGAGAAGCAACTCAACCGGACCATCGCGAAAGTCGACAACGACATCCCGCGCCTGGCCTTCAACACCGCGATCGCGGCCATGATCGAGTTCGTGAACGCGGCCACGAGTGCGGGCGGCGTGACCAGGGGCCAACTCGAGAAGTTCTCGCTGATCCTGGCCCCCTTCGCCCCGCACATCGCCGAGGAGCTCTGGGCCAAGCTGGGCCACGGCGAGTCGCTCGCCTATGAGCCGTTCCCTGTTGCGGATGCCAAGATGCTGGTGGACTCCGAGATCGAGATCCCGGTCTCCTTCAACGGCAAGCCGAAGCACCGGATCATGGTGCCGACCGGCTCGGACAAGGCGACGATCGAAGCGATCGCGATGGGCGATGCGAAGGTGAAGGAACTGATCGCGGGCAAGGCGGTGCAAAAGGTGATCGTGGTGCCGGGCAAGATGGTGAACCTTGTACTTGGCTGACGCCTTCGGTCTGCCGGTGAGGAGTATGTGATGATGACTGAGGAGACCCGCGCACCGGGCGTATTCCCCTCACTCCTCCACTCCTCGCTCCTTACCCCGACTTTCCCCGGTCACTACACTCCGTCTGCATGCCCCGCCTCCCCATCACCCTCTGGCTCTACCTCCTCGGCGACCTGTGGAAGCTCGTGCTGCTCACCACGGGCGTGCTGGTGACGGTCATCGCCTTCGCCGCGGCCGTCAAGCCGCTGGCCGACGGCAAGCTCGGGCCCGAGGACACGCTCAAGTTCATGCTCCTGGCCATGGTGCCGATGCTGCAATACGCCCTGCCGTTCGCGGCCTGCTTCGGGGCGACGCTGGCGTACCACCGGCTGGCGACGGACAACGAGCTGACGGCGGTGCACGCGGGCGGGATCAGCCACCGGGCCGTGCTCATGCCCGCGCTGCTCTCCGGGCTGGTGCTGGCGGGGATTCTGCTCGCCCTTTCCAACTCGATCATTCCGCGGTTCCTCAAGGGCATGTCGCAGCTGGTGGCCCAGGATGCGGCCAAAGTCGTGGCCAATACCATCGAGCGCGGCGAGGCCCTCGCCGTGGACAACACCCTCATCTACGCCGATCGGGTCGTTCGCCTCGGGCCCGACGATGCTTCCGGGGCGTACGAGCGGCTGAGCCTGCTGGGCGTGCTGGTCGTGCAGACCGGGGATAAGGGCGAGGTCGTCAACTGGGCCAGCCCGCGCAAGGCCACGGTCTGGCTGCGGCGAACGACGCTCTCGCGCCCGGGGCTCTCCAGCGAGAAGCCGATGACCGAGGTGGTCATCCGGACGAGCGACCTGATCTCCGGCGGGCCGGGATTCCGAGCCGCGGGGGGCGACATCGTCCGGCCCTTCCTGATCCCCAACGCGTTCGGCGACAACGTCAAGTTCTTCTCCTTCTCAGAGCTGCGCGAGCTGCGGCGCGAGCCCGACCGCATGGACCGGATCGACAAGGACAAGCGGATGGTCGCGATGACCGTCGCGGGGCGCGAGATGGTGGACGCCATCGACCTGTCGCTGCAGGCGACGGGGAAGGCGAAGTTCCGTGATCCCTACAAGCAGGTCGTCACGCTCAGCGGCGGCGGGCTTCGCACGACGATGAAGGACCTGGGCAAGGGGCAGCGCGAGCGGAACCCGGGGGCGCTGCAGGTGCTTCCGCACCCGATCAACCCGAAGCTGTCGGTGGAGACGGTGCTCCCGGACGGGAAGGTCGTCAAGCACGACGCCAGGGCCGCGTTTCTGCGCCTCCCGATGTTCCCGGAACCGGATCGCGGGCCTGGGATCATCGGAATCCAGTTGATGGAGGTCGTCGCGGCCGCGGTCGGGCCCGACGGCGAGGTGGAGTCCCCCGAAGACGTTCCGGCGGTGCGCGGCGAGGTGGACGAGCGGTCGTTCGCCGACCTGACGTTCGTGGGGGAGCAGTCCGCCGAGATCCTGAAGAAGGGGGCGACGCAGGTCGAGGAGCTGGCCCGCAAGCGCATGCTCCAGAAGCGGGCGGATGAGCCGGTGGTGCGCCCGGTGCTTGTGAAGATGCAGGACGACATCCGCAGCCTGCTCAACGAGATCCTCAGCAAGGAGCAGGAGCGCTACGCGATGAGCGTGGCCTGCCTGGTGATGGTGCTCATCGGGTCGGTGATGGCCATGCGCCTGCGCGAGGCGCTGCCGCTGACGGTCTACCTGTGGGCATTCTTCCCCGCGCTGGCGACCGTGCTCGCCATCAGCGGCGGGCAGCAGCTCACGCACGGCAAGGGGATCATCGGGTTGCCGGTGCTCTGGGCCGGAGTGATCTGCCTGGGGTCGCTGGCCATCGCGGAGTTCATCCGGCTCTGCAAGCACTAGGGCCGATGATGGAATCCAGCATGCACGATGGCGATTCCACCAGTCCCGCCCCCACCACCCTCCCCGCGCCGGCCGATCCGAGCCGGTCGCTGCGCACGGTGTGGTTGATCGTGCTGGGGGCCTTGCTGTTCCGCGTGCTGTATCTCGTGCTCTTCTGCCGCTACGAGCTGGTGGAGGATGAGGCGCAGTACTGGCTGTGGTCCAAGCACCTCGACTGGTCGTACTACACCAAGGGTCCGGGCGTGGCGTGGGCGATCTGGCTGAGCACGCAGTTCCTTGGCGATGGCGAGTGGGCCGTGCGGATGCCGACGGCGATCGCATCCGCGATCGGTGCGCTTGCGGTGGGGGCTTTGGCGAGAGATCTGGCCGCGGAGGCTCGCGAGCGGGCCATCGCCGAGGAGGAGAGCGTCTTTGACTGGGCGACTCCCGCACGCGTCGGGGCCCTGAGCGCCCTCGCGTACGTCCTGACCCCCGCGCTGCAGGTGGCCGGGATCGTCATGACCATCGACGGGTCGTACGTCGCGTGCTGGGCCGTGGCGTGCTGGGCGTTCTGGCGGGCAATCCACGCCAGGCCCGCCGATCCGCACTCGCCGCGCGAGGATCCGTACGCCGGGTGGCACTGGATCGTCGTCGGTGCGGCCATCGGGCTCGGGTTCCTGTTCAAGTACACCATGCTGCTGCTGGTGCCGGGGCTGCTGGCGTTCCTGGTGCTCCGCCCACGGGAGCCGGGACAGCCGCGCCGAGTGCTCCCCAAGGGGCGACCGCTGGCGTGGTTCGTGGGCGGTGTGCTGCTCGCCCTGCTCGGCCTGGCGCCGGTTGTGATCTGGAACCAGCAGCACGGGTGGCCGACCATCGCCCATCTTCTCGGACACCTGGGCGTGCAGGGGGGCGATGTGCCGGTCGCGCCGGAGGAGAAGAAGCACTGGTCGCCGTGGTGGCTGCCGGAGCTGATCGGCCAGCAGCTGGGGATGATCGGGCCATGGCTGATTCTTGCCGTGCTGGCCTGGACGGCGACGCGCCCGGGCGTGACATGGTTCGATGACCCGCGCCGGGCTGGGCGGCGATTCCTGGTTTGCGCGGCCGCGCCGATCCTGATCTTCTACACCATTGTCGCGCTCATCGCCGAGCCCGAGGGGAACTGGCCGATGGCGGCGTACGTGACGCTCCTGCCGCTGGCCGCGTGGGGCGCGGCCGATGCGCTCGCGCATCGCGAGGCCCTGGCGCGCGGGACGGCGGTGGATTTGAAGGTCCGCTGGCGGATCGTTCTGTGGCGGGTGGGGTTCTGGTACGCGGTAGTGGCCGCGATTCCGGTGCATGCGCTGGACCGGGTCGGCGACGCCGCGCTGGTCATGAACAGGCAGTCGTGGTTCCAGTGGGTGTTCAAAAAGGCAACCGACCGCGAGCCGCGCGATCCGGCGGGGCGCGTGCGCGGCGGGCGAGCGATGGCCCTGCACGTGGCCGAGCTGCTCAAGGGCCTGGAGACCCGCACTACCAAGGAAGGCTTCGTCCTCTGCCAGCACTACGGGCGGGCGAGCCAGATCGCGTACTACATCCCCGCGCGGTTCACTCCCTCCGTGGGGGGCACCGATGCGGGCTCGTACACCAACCGGCGGAAGGACAAGCCGCTGGTGCTGTGCGCCATGCAGGAGACGGGCGGGCGCAGATCGCAGTTTGATTTCTGGGAGGACACGAAACTCAACCAGATCGCCCTGATGAACCACCCGGCGGTGGTGGTGAGCTCGACCAAGCCGGAGATCTACTGGGCCTTCAAGCGGATGTTCGACGTGCTGGAGGAGTTGCCCGGCGGCCAGCGCCTGCGCGGCGAGAGCAAGCCGGATCGCTCGGCGTACCTCGGCTTTGAGTACAAGGGGACGGCCGCGGCGGTGGATGCCACGGGGCGCGGGGTGCCGCTTCCCTCGGAGACGCAGCCGAAGTGACGATCGAAACGCGAGAGAATGTTCCTGTGATCGCGGCCGCGCCGCTGGAGGCCGTGCCGGGCGAGCCGCTCGTTGTGCGGCCGCCGATGCCGGGGCGAAGGTCGCGATGGCGCGGGGCGGGGTGGTGGCTGGTGGCGTGCGCGGTGGCGTGCGCGTGGGATCGGGCCGTGTGGCTGGCGGCGACCAGCGCCGGCAAGCCCAAGCTGCAATGGCTCGAGGATCTCGTTGGGTGGGAAACGCTGTTGACGCTCCTGCGAAACCTGACCCACGGCTCCGCACTGACCACGCTGGCCGCGTTCGGGTATGCCGCGCTGTATGTCTTCGGGCGCATGTGGCCGTGGATTGCCCTCGCGATGGTGTTCATCTTCCGACACTGGGCGGGAACCGACGGGGCCAAGGTGCGGGAGGGTCTTCGCCGGGGCGTGTTCGTGGTGATCGTGCCCGGGGCTGCCGGACTCGCGGCCGAGATGCTCAAACTTCTCACGCGGCGGGGGCGGCCCGAGTTGAACGACGGCTTCTACACATTCAAGCCTTGGCCACACGCGGACTTGCTCAGCGGCGGCTTCTGGAACGGCTCCGGGCTGGGGCTGGCGTCGAGCCACGCGGCCGTGGCCTTCGGGGGTGCGCTCGCGGCCGGGCTGCTCCTGCCGCGATGGCGCATCCCGCTGTTCGTCATTGCGATGCTCTGCGCCGCGAGCCGCGTGGCCGTTGGGGCTCACTTTCTCTCGGATGTCGTCGCGGGGGTCGCCCTCGCGTTCGCCTCGTACAAGCTCTTCTACGCTTGGGATGCCCGCAACAACCACGGCCAGCCCCTGCACGGCTAACCCCACTGTCCCACTTCCCCACTTGAACACCCTCGACCGCTACATCGCCCGCCTCTACCTCTTCAATGTGCTCGCGCTCGTCGCGGTGCTCTTCTCCTTCGTCGTCGCCGTGGATGTCTCGCTCAACGTCGACAAGTACATCGAGGGCGTGGACAAGATGGACCCCGGCGCGGGCTTCATCCGGCGCGGCATTCTCATCGCCCTCGGCGTCATGGACATCTGGTGGCCCAAGCTGCTGCAGCTGTTCAACTACCTCGTCGGGCTCGTGCTCGTCGCGGCCATGGGGTTCACGTTCACGCAGCTGGTCCGCCACCGCGAGACCGTCGCCGTGCTCGCCGGCGGCATCAGCCTGCACCGCATGGCCCGCCCGGTGCTCATCGTGGCGGCGGGCGTCATGGTGCTCCGGTGGGTCAACTCCGAGGTGATCCTGAGCAACCCGCGCGTCGCGCCGCTGCTGACGCGCGACCCGGGAGACATCGGCAAGCGATCATGGTCGGAGTTCCGCGTGAACCTCGTGCCGGACGCCGCCAATCGGGTCTTCCTTGCGGAGAAGTTCGACCCGACACAGGGGGAGATGGAGAACGTCACCATCTTCGAGCGCGACAAGCCGCCGGAGTTGAGCGACGCCGGCACCCTGCAGGGCGGGCACGTGCAGCGGGCCATCCGGGCCGAACGGGCCCGGTGGGATGGGCACTCCTGGGTGCTCACGGGGGCGAAGATCCAGCCGATGCAGCTCACGCAGGGGGGGACGCCGACCGGCGAGGCGCTCCCGCCCGCGCCGGACAAGATCACGACCGACCTTTCACCCGAGGCCCTGAAGCTCAAGCGGTTCGAGGCCTTCAGCCAGTCCCTCTCGTGGGGCCAGATCTCTGAGCTGCTGCGGACCAGCCGCCCGGAGGTGCGCGACAAGCTGCAGCGGATCCGCTGGTCGCGCGTCAGTCAAACCATCTCCAGCCTGCTGGTGCTGGTGATCACCATGCCCTTCTTCCTGACGCGCGAGCCGCGGAACATGGTCGTGCAGTCGCTCAAGGCCGCGCCCATCGGGATCGTCGCGATGATGGGGGGAATCCTGCTCTCGGCCGTGGCTTGGCCGGGGCTGCCGCCTGCGTTCGGCGTGTTCGTGCCCGTACTGATCCTGATCCCCTGCGCGATCGGGTTCGTGGCTTGGATGAGGACTTAGAAAACGCAGACCGCAAAAACGAAAAACGCAAATGTGGGCGGAGTGCAGCCCTCATCTGCGCCTTACGTTCTGCGCTTTGCGTTTTTCTCAGCCGCCCCGCAGGGACCGGGTCATGTCGTCGATCGCGAGCGTCACACGGCTCGGCGAGTCGTACGTCCCCGCCGCGATCTCCTCGCGGATGCGGGTCACCAGATCCAGGCGGACGGGCGAATCCGTCGCGGCCTGGCGGGCGGCGGCGGAGAACTCGACCTGATCCGTGCCGCGGGCGAAGCTCTTGGGCTCGACCTGCCGGGCGCGAGAATCGTCGCCGTGGCGCTGGATGCTCTCGGTGGAAGCGACGCTGGGATTGAACGAGATCGGACTCATAACTGCGGCTCCTTGCGGCCGTTTGGCGGGGGGTGCTTGCTCGGCATCCGCCCAGCAGACGGTCTGAAAAAAGGGAGCGGGTCTCGCGATCCTTCGCGGACACCGTTCGGCGATCCTTGCCGAACGGTTACGTTGTCCGGGCGACTCTTTCGCCCGGCCCTACCATCATCGTCCGCGGGGCGAAGATCGCTGCACAAACGGCTCGATGGGGTTCTGGTATAACTTCCGCAACATATTGTGAGACAGTCGCTTATGAGCAACTTGGGCCTTCGACCAACCGCGTTGTTTTTCTGCCTCCTCGCCATCGCGGCCAGCCTCGCGGCGGCTCCCGCGGCCCGCGCCCAGGGCGGCGACGACGCGGGCTCGGGATGGAGTAAGAAAAAGCCTCCGGCGTCGACGCCCACCACCGCTCCCAAGTCTGCGCCCAAGACCACCACGCCCGCGCCCGCGTCGGACAAGGACAAGCTCAAGGAAGAGGGCAGAAAGCTCTTTGGTCCTGGGACTTCTGGCGCAGCCCCCACGGGTGATGCCGGCGCGAAGGGCTGGGCAGTGGTGCTCTGCGCCTTCAAGGGCGAGGGTCACGAGCAGTCCGCGGCCAGCATGCTCGACCAGATCCGCAAGGAGGGCGGCCTGCCCGAGGCGTACGCGGCCAAGCGCAACGACGCGATCATCCTCGCCGTCGGCGACTTCCCGACCCCCGACGACGAGCGGGCCAAGTCCGAGCTGAGCCGCATCCAGAACCTGGAGATCGGCGGGGGGGCCGGAAGCGCGGCGGGCAAGCCCTACGCCAACGCGATGCTGGCCC